>Ga0265295_1003080_pt1 | contig 24936 bp, 19 predicted proteins | sample Munlansysbiofilm_FD_192503 | JGI IMG/M metagenome (GOLD analysis project Ga0265295, IMG submission 192503) | Leachate microbial communities from a municipal landfill in Southern Ontario, Canada - Methane capture system biofilm | ecosystem: Engineered > Solid waste > Landfill > Unclassified ... | reverse complement strand
CCGCTTCTTCTACGCACTCACGCACGGTTTTAGTCGCGTCTAGTTGCGGTTCCTGCTCAAGATAACCTACGCTGTACCCTGGAGATAAAACTGCTTCGCCGTTAAATTCCTTATCCACTCCGGCCATGATGCGCAGCAAGGTACTCTTACCGGAACCGTTGAGCCCTAGCACCCCAATTTTGGCGCCATAAAAATACGACAGGGATATATCCTTGATGACGGGCTGTTTATTATAGAACTTACTCACCCTCATCATGGAGTAGATTATTTTTTTACTGTCTTCACTCATGTGCTATTCTCCTGCAAGAATCGAAGTTATACGTTGACACATGCGTCAACTAACTCACCAACTAACAACATCAGCTCAATGCGGCGCATCCGAGCCAGTATCCTGACATAAGTATTAACCAACACTTTAAAGCATGAAACTACCTGTTTTTAGGGCGAAACATGCACCATAGAGAACAGAGGAACATATGTCCACATCCTTCTGGGTAGGTACAGCCATCATCGTTGCCGCAGCATTGTTTGTCCTCGGCGTTTCTTTCAAAAACTCCCGCCAACTGCTGTTCAATCCGGAAGAGACGCGCCAAGCACGCTATCAGGCGGAACCGGAAAAACTCCCGCACCAGCGCTTTAACCAGCATGGAGTCGCTCCGAGTACGCTCAACCTTCAAACAGAAGACGGCGTAAAACTCAAGGCGTGGTATGTCCCGTCCACTGCAGGTGCTACAATAATCCTGCTGCATGGCTACAAGATGGACAGTGGAGAGATGGCCTCCATTGCAGCCATGCTAGTACGGCATGGTTTTGGCTTCATTGCACCAGATCTGCGCGCTCACGGTGACAGCGAAGGGGAATTGATCACCTTTGGACAGCATGAGTTACTGGACGTTAAAGCCGCAGCAGATTATATCGCAAACCGCGAACCGGACAATACCTTTGGAATCCTAGGCAACTCCATGGGTGGAGCCCTGTCTCTGTGCTACGCCGCCCAAGATGATCGCATCCAAGCAGTTGCTGCGCAGTCGCCCTATGCAAGTGTGCGCCATAGTCTCAAGCAGGGGATAAAACATTTTACCGGCTTGCCCCCCTTCCCCTTTGTCCCCTTAATTCGCATGTTCAGCCTTCCATATGTAGATCTGGATAACCCGCGCATATCTCCGTTAGCTATGATGCCGGCGCTCAAGGGAAAATCGGTGCTAATCATGATGGGGGGAGCGGACATGGTGGTTGAACCGCAAGGAGCGGAGCAATTGTTCCGAGCCGGAGGCGAAACAACCAGACTCTGGTTTGAACCCGAATTGACCCATGTTGCATTCCATATCGACATGCCAGAACAATTCGAGCGCAATATGGTGGAATTTTTCTCCACTAGTCTGCTACACAGCAAGGATTAACCTAATGAAGCTGACCTGCATACAAAACCACTTTCTAGCCAACATCGGCAAGCTCTAGCTTTTCTCCCCACCGGCGTTCCATGGTTTCCAGCATGGGGGCCAATTCCGCCCGCTGTAATGCATCTGCAGCTATGCATTCAAAGGCATCTGCCCGCGCGTATTCGAGGATTTCTCGATCAGCGAGCAGATCCGCCACCCTGAATTCAGGCAACCCTGATTGCTGGGTGCCCAGGAACTCACCCGGACCGCGCAACTGCAAGTCAGCTTCGGCGATGTTAAAGCCGTCGCGGTATCTCTCCATAATATGCAGACGCTCCCTCCCTTGGGCGGAACAATTGTGGGAATGGAACAAAAAGCAGTAACTCTTCTGCGCACCGCGCCCTACCCGACCGCGTAACTGATGCAATTGTGCCAAACCGAAGCGCTCCGCATGTTCGATAACCATAACGCTTGCATTGGGTACATCAATTCCAACTTCAATAACCGTCGTGGCCACAAGCACATCTAGCTCACCCTGTTTGAAGCTGGTCATAACCGCATCTTTATCCGCACTGCGCATACGTCCGTGCAGGAGCCCTACGCGGCAAACATCACCAAGGTCATCATTTAGTTGAATAAACGCATCTTGTGCTGCTTTAAGTTCCAAGGTTTCGGATTCTTCCACTAGTGGATAAATAAAATAACTCTGGAATCCGGCCTGAGTCTGCTCTTTGATGAAATTATACAGTCCAGCGCGCTTGGCCTCAGACAGAACCCTAGTCACAACGGGGATACGCCCCTGAGGCAATTGATCAATAATCGAGATTCGCAATTCACCATACAGGGTCATCGACAGGGTTCGCGGGATGGGGGTCGCGGTCATAACCAGAATATCGGGGTTACTCCCTTTTTTACGCAACGAATTGCGCTGTTTAACTCCGAAGCGATGCTGTTCGTCGATAATCCCCAAACCGAGATCGTTAAACCGTACATCGTCTTGGAGCAACGCATGGGTTCCCACTATGGTATGCAGCTCACCCGTGGCCAATTGATGCAAAAGCTCTTTACGCCTGCGCCCTGGGGTGGAGCCGGTCAGAAGTGCGATGTTCAACTGCAGATTTGGCAGCCAGGTAGCAAAAAAACGGTAGTGCTGTTCCGCCAGAATTTCTGTAGGGGCAATTATCCCCACTTGTGCGCCGTTCTCTACAGCGATCAGCGCACTCAGGAGAGCTACAATGGTCTTGCCGCTGCCGACGTCCCCCTGCAGCAGACGGTGCATGGGAGCTGGCGCCATCATATCGTGCTTGATTTCACTTAAAACACGCTTTTGCGCTGGGGTGAGTTGAAACGGAAGTTGTTCTAGGAGTGGACGCGTGTAGCGATGGGAGACTGCGAATGCGCGCCCGCTTTGTTTGTTCTGTCGATCCTGGCGTAAAGCCAGACCTAACTGCAAATAAAAGAAGTCGGCGTAGATCAAACTCCGGTGCGCCATCGAAGTACGATCCTGTAATTTCTCTATAGCGACGTTATTGTCCGGATTATGGACCTGATAAATCGCTTCATTCAGGTCCAACAAGGAATGCCTGGTACGTAGATATTTGGGAATTTCTGATCGCAGCAAGCCAGCATATGTTGCCACCGCTGCATGCACCAAAGAGCGCATCCTCTGCTGGCTTATTCCTTCAGTGAGTGGATAGATGGGCAGGATGCGCGCGTCCAGTTGCGCGTCCGGATCAAATTCAACCTCAGGGTGGAGAATTTCGCGATTGGGGCCGAAGGTACGTACCTCACCAAAGCCTAAAATTTCGCGTCCGGGACGGTAGGAGCGCTCCATCCAGTTGCGCTGGTAGTGGAACCACTTAAGTGCGATCGTCCCAGTTTCATCCCCCACTAGAGCCTCAAAAACAGCTTTGGGCCCTCTACCTCCACGCTTAATTTCGGCAGCACTAATTACCCGCGCACGAAAAGGGGCGCTCTGCCCAGCACCAAGATTGCTTACGGTCGTTAGGTGGCGTCGATCTTCATAGCGAGCGGGGAGATGATAAAGTAGATCTTCAATGGTGTGCAAGTTCAGACGTGCAAGTTTTTCACGCAGGCGGTCACCAACCCCTTTGAGCTTCGTAAGAGGGGATAAAAGCTCGCTTTCTGCATAATTAGAACGCGTCATCCTATATCTAGACAGTCAGCGCTGTTCAGCTCAGGGGTGCTCTGTCAGAGCGATCAGACGGGCAAGCAGTTCTTCTGGATCAAGCCCATGATTTATAGCCCCGTGGCGCAGCGACTCATGTTTAGCCCCAGAGCAACTCGAACAATGCAGGCCAAACTCGCCAAGCACTACTTGAGCCTCGGGATAGAGACGAAGGATATCAACCATTTTAGTGTTTAAATCTATACGTGGCATACTCATTATTTATACTCGATATCAGTAACTTCATACACTTTGAGCCCGGCGGGCACTTTAATTCGAACTTCATCATCTACGACATGGCCAATAAGGGCTCTGCCAACAGGAGAAGTAACAGAAATTTTTGCCTCTTTGATGTCAGCCTCATCCTCTCCAACAATCTGATACACCACCTCTGTCTCGTTATCCACATCATACAGAGTGACAGTGGCCCCAAAAACAATTTTGTCCGATTCAATCTTTGTGGGGTCAATCACTTCAGCGCGCGCAATTTTATCGTTGAGATCCTTGATGCGGGCTTCAATATACCCCTGCCGATCCTTGGCAGCATCGTACTCGGCATTTTCTGACAGATCGCCATGTGATCTGGCTTCGGCGATATCCTCCACCACCTTGGGGCGATCAACGCGCATACGCTGCTTCAGTTCCTGGCGGAGTTTATCGTACGACACAGGGGTCATGGGAATTGAGTCTGACATGGCAAATTCCTTTATTTTCTCTATTTTGTGTATTAAAGCAATAAAGTTACGGGCAGGCTCATGGCCCACCCGTAACTTTAACTCTTCAGTCCAATTTTATATGCTAACGTTGGCGTTTTTGCATGAAGTGCTCAGGACATAATTACTTCGAGTGTACCTCGCTTAATTCCCCAAAAACGCTTCTATTTTCCTAATCTAAGGGTAAGAATTATACCCACGCTTGTGACGAACGTCAAGCTCTACAAGCGTCTTTTTTATATCTCTTTGTGGACCACTCTTCCAGCCCGCAGGGTCATAACAGCCTTCCCTTTCATGCTCTGTTGCTCAAACGGGGTGTTAAACGAGCGCGAGCGTATACTCTGGCGCGTCACTTCCCACGTGTGCTCGAGGTTGATCAGGGCGATATCAGCTACAGCGCCAGCGATCAGGGTTCCGCGTGGGATTCTGAGTACATTCGCGGGCTTACAACTCAGGCACGCAATAACCTCATTGAGCGAAAGCACCCCCTCATCGACCAAGCGCAGAGACAGCGGAAGCGCAGTTTCCAGCCCGATCATGCCGAATGCGGCGTAAACAAATTCCATGTTTTTATCATCGATATGATGCGGAGCGTGGTCGGTCGCAATAGCATCGATGGTGCCATCTCGCAGACCCTCTTTCATGGCAGCAACATCGGCGGCAGTACGCAGCGGTGGACCAACCTTGGCATTTACTTCGTAACCACGCACAGCTTCTTCGGTCAGAGTAAAATGGTGGGGAGTAACCTCACAAGTGACTCGGACCCCACGCTGTTTGGCTTCCCGGACCAGCTCAACGGTGCGTTTGGAGGAGATATGACATATGTGCAGACGGGCGCCGGTAAGCTCTGCCAGCATAATATCGCGAGCGACACTCGCCGCCTCAGACACCCACGGGTTTCCAGTCAATCCGAGTTCGGTGGAAAGCGGGCCTTCGTTCATAACCCCCCCGTCTTTGATAGATTCGTCCTCGGAGTGGGCGATGATAGGCATATCAAATCCCTGCGCATACTCCATGGCGTGGCGCAACATCGCCCCATCTTCCACATTCAGGCCGTCATCGGAAAAACCAACGCAGCCGGCCAGCTTGAGGTCGCCCATCTCCACCAGCGAATCCCCTTGTTGTCCTTTGGTGATGCTGCAGATAGGAAATACATTGGCGTAACCTTCAAGTTCGGCTTTTTGGATCATATACCGCGTAATGGCTTTATTGTCGTTACTTGGGTTGGTATTGGGCATACAGGCAACAGAGGTAAAGCCTCCGGCGGCGGCGGCCCTAGTTCCGGAGACGATATCTTCTTTGTACTCATACCCCGGATCGCGCAAATGCACGTGTATATCCACCAACCCAGGAGTTATCAGTAAGCCGGTAGCATCTATCACCTGGTCATCTGCTGCTGGCTGCACCTGCGCGGCGATGCTTTCAATACATCCGGCACTGATCACTACATCCAAGATAGCGTCAATATTCTGCGCTGGATCTATTACTCTTCCGTTTTTTATAATGGTTTTCATGGCACCTACCTTTTATGCATAAAAAATAGCTTATCAAGCATCATTTCCGCCTGCCAACAGGTACAAGAGTGCCATTCTGACCGCCACACCGTTTTCTACCTGTTCCAGGATAACGCTCTGTTTTCCATCGGCTACATAGGATGAGATCTCCACCCCGCGATTCAGCGGTCCGGGATGCATAATGATGGCATCCGGTTTGGCTAGCTTCAGGTTTCCTGGATTGAGCGCAAAAAACTGGGCATATTCACGCTTGGTAGGCAGCAGCTTGCTCCCCCCTTCGCGTTCCAGCTGAATCCTGAGCATAATAATTACATCGGCGTCTTTGATCGCGGCATTAATATCGGTATACACCTCCGCGCCGAGCTTATCCAAGCCTGGTGGCAACATGGTGGCAGGTCCCGCCAGTCGCACCGTGGCTCCCATAGTCCGGAGTGCATACAGGTCTGAACGCGCGACCCGGCTACGGGCGATATCGCCGATGATCGCAACGGTCAATCCTTCCAGCGTCCCCTTATGTTCTTTAATGGTCATAAGATCAAGCATGGCCTGGCTCGGGTGCTCGTGCGCGCCATCGCCCGCATTGATAACCGCGCAACGACTTAAGCGCTTTGCGAGGTAGTCCGGTGCGCCCGATGCAGGGTGGCGCATCACGATGATATCGGCGTCCATCGCTTCGATGTTTTTGGCTGTATCTTCAAGGGTTTCCCCCTTGGTGACTGATGAAGAAGCGGAAGTTATGTTGATGGTGTCAGCAGACATCCTCTTGCCAGCCAACTCGAATGAGGTTCGGGTTCTGGTACTGTTTTCGTAAAAAAGATTGATGATGCTCTTACCCCGCAACGTGGGCACTTTTTTAATGTCGCGCTGATTGATCTCCTTGAAACTCTGCGCTGTCGTGAGAATGAGGTCGATGTCTTCACGTGACAATACCTTGGTGCTAATAAAATGTTTGTGTGCAAATGCCATAGGTGTTTTCTCCATGCTCAGGTGTAATGCACCTTTTCAAGGTTTCAGCAGTCTTACCTCATGGGCCTGTCCGCTTGAGTCAAACTCAACCTCTATCTGTTCTTCACTGGCGGTGGGGACATTGCGTCCAACGTAGTCAGCCCGAATGGGCAGCTCTCGATGTCCCCGGTCTATCAGAACCGCGAGCTGTATGCTGGCCGGACGGCCTATATCCATAATGGCGTCCATGGCGGCACGAATGGTTCTACCTGTTTGCAGCACCTCATCTACCAGAATCACGTTGCGCTTGCCGAGCTTAAAGGGGATTTCAGTCTTACCCACGGGGCGCAGTTCACGGGAGCTGCCAACATCATCGCGATACATGGTGACATCGACAATTCCCAGCGGGACTTCAATTCCTTCAATTTCTACAATGCGGTGCTGAATCATGCGTGCAAGGTGATCTCCGCCGGTGCGGATTCCAATCAGCACCATATTTTCACAACCTTTGTTTTTTTCCAGCAACTGATGACTGATACGAGTGACCGCACGGCGAATCGACTCGTTATCCAGGAGTATGGTGCAGAGTCCGGGCATAGAACCTCCTATAATGTCTTCCACGATTTAACTACAACGGATACATCTGCACCCTGCATGTAGATAAATGCAGAAAATGCAAAAAACAGGTACAAAAAAACCCGGCCAGCACTACGCAGGTCAGGCAGGTTTTATTTATATTTTCAGGAACTGAATAATAGGCGAAAATATCTTGCAGAGGCAAGAATACTGCTGACATGAACTTGATGAATGGTTCGGGCATTTTAACCCCTTGCAGACCTCTCTGGATCAGCTTAAAAGGATATGTGTTGACTCTATTGCTATTATTTCTAGGGCTGTACCCTCGCAAAGCTCTACTCTATGCGAAGCATAATAAATGCCGACAAACTACCGCGCGCAATCACGCGCGTCAAGAAATAAGTGCCCATGTTCAGTAATGTTATTTGCGCTTGATATCGCTGAGGGGTTTCATTCTGGGGATACCAGTACTTTTTCAAGGGCGGCGCGGAAATCTTCCGGCAGGCGGCAAGGTTTTTTGCGTGCGTAGCTGTAAGCCAGCAACGGGGTGGTCCCTTCGGCGGTAATCGCGGTGTCACGCTCGATACAATACTTGAGTTCAAAAGAAGAGCGCCTTATTTCGGTGACGGCAACCCAGATCTTCAAGATATCATTATGGAACATTTCTGCCTTATATTTGACATGCGCTTCGGGTTGTATCAGACCACAATCGCCGATATCCATTTCACTAAAAGGGCCCAGATACGCCAGAAAAGCGATGCGTGCATCCTGGAAAAAATTCAACACAACTGAATTTGCCACATGGCCACCGTAGTTGATGTCGCTTATACGCACCCTATAATCAATATGAAAATCAAACCCCTGCATGGCACTCTCCCCCCTCTTTTATTGCGGATTCCCTTGCACACTATTCAACTCTGGCACGCTGGGCAGAACCAACTCGAGCGCTGTCCGATCACCTGTTTTTGTAAAATGGTGCCACATTCTGTACACGGCTCTTTATCGCGGCCATACACCAGCAGTTGTTGCTGAAAATAGCCCGGCTTTCCACTTCCATCGACAAAATCTTGTATGGTAGTTCCACCCGCTTTAATTGCCTTCTGCAGCACCTCAATAATGTGCCGGTGCAATGCTTCCCACTCGGGTTGACTCAATCCTCCTGCAGGGCGTAGCGGATGAAGACGGGCGAGAAACAAAGCCTCGTTGGCGTAGATATTCCCCACTCCGACAACCACATGATTGTCCATGATGAAACTCTTAAGCGCCCTTTTGCTCCCTTCACCCTTGCGAACAAGATAATCTGAGGTAAAAGCATCTCCTAACGGTTCAGGCCCAAGTTTATCCAGCAGTCGATGCCCCTGCTCCGTCGCCGGCTTCCACAGCACCAAGCCAAAACGGCGAGGATCTCGGTAGCGCAAGATACCCTTGTCAAGGATAAAATCGAGGTGATCATGGCGCTCTGGCGCCTGGGCGGCGCTCAGATAACGCAGCGAACCAGTCATGCCCAGATGAATGAGGATAGTACCTTTTTCAACCTGGAGCAGCAGATACTTTGCCCTGCGTTGCAAGGCGGTGATCCGCTGGCCTGATACGCACACAGCCAAATCAGCAGGGATGCGATAGCGTAGTTGCGCCTGGCGGATGCACACATCTGCAATGGTTTTGTGCACAAGTAAGGGCTCAAGTCCGGAACGGATCGTTTCAACTTCAGGCAACTCAGGCATGTTTAAAAGCAGACTCCGCGATTGATGATCATTTCACAGCTTAGGTGTTCATCCCCAATTGCGCAGAGCTCGGTTACAGGCAGCTTGTATCCCCGCAGGTAGCGCCATCCCCCTTTCACCTTGCTGAGTTCGGCAACTTCGTAGTAACTAGCGTCGCTACCATCCGGTAGGGTTACTTCCATGCTATGCAACACCTTGACGCGGTTTTGTTCGGTATGTTCAGCTGCAATTCCCCCCCCCGCCAACTCTTGTCTGAGCACAGTACATTTCCCAACTTGTGGCGCTGCAAGTAATTCTACCTGCACGTGTCCAAGATAATCCTGACAACTGGTAAAATTGCGCCTGAAGTTAGAGTCGGGGTGATAGCTTGCGTAGATAAAACTGTATTCTGCACACTGAAGAGCGGCTGCCCGAGCACAGATGAGCTCAGCTGGGCCCAGCTGAGAAAGAGCTTTGAGACTGAAATCAATATTATGCATATACGTTTAGTGTGCTTGCCAATTAAAGGCTAAAGGCGTGGATCTAGGATGTCGCGCAACCCCTCTCCAAGCAGGTTATAGCCCAGAACCGTTATCAAAATAGCTAGGCCAGGAAACACTGAAAGCCACCAGGCCGTACCCAAGGTTTGCTTGCCGGCGATGAGCATGTTGCCCCAGGATGGCGTTGGGGGTTGCACCCCGATGCCAAGAAAAGATAGGGCGCTCTCGGTAAGGATGGCTCCGGCTACCCCCAAAGTGGCTGACACCAGAACCGGAGAGATTGCATTAGGGAGGATATGGCGCAGGATTATGCGTAGATCAGAAGCACCAAGGCCGCGTGCTGCCATGACAAAATCGCGCTCTCGTAAGGAGAGGAATTCAGCCCTTACCAAACGCGCCACCCCCATCCAGCTGGTCAAGCCTATAATAGTCATGATGTTCCAGATGGAAGGTTCTAAAAATGCGATGACCGCCAGAATAAGAAAAAAGGAAGGGAAGCACAGCATAACATCGACAAAGCGCATAATCACGCTATCAACCCAACCGCTATAGTAACCTGCTGCAGCGCCTAGCATGATACCAATAACGCTCGCTATCCCCACGGCCACAAACCCTACCAGCAGCGAGATACGCGCCCCATAGGCAATGCGCAAAAACACATCGCGCCCCAGATCGTCAGTGCCTAGCCAGGCACTCCAGTCCGGCGCTTGCAACTGGCGTGAGATATCCACAGAGCCCGGATCGCCAGGTAGCAGAGGGGCGCAAAGGGCTAAGATAAACATCACTGCCACCACTGCTGCCCCACTCAGCGCCATGGTGTTCCGGCGTAGCTTATGTAAGGTTCTGCTCTGCATTACTGCCATTATTTCAGCCTCGTATCAATTCACACTGCTCACTGCTGCAACAAGCGTGGAATCAGCTTATGCGCCGCATGGTAGACCACACCTCCAGCCCGCGCAGATTTTTCACTATAACCTGCGTTCGTTCCACTGCTAGCAAAGCCACCTGCGGAATCATATAGAATGTAGGGTACCGGATCCATGGAGTGGGTGCGTGAATGTAGAGGGGTCGGATGGTCAGGCATGATGAGCATGCGATAAGGGCCAAATCCGTCCAGCTTATCGAGCATAGCACCAACAATCTTCTCGTCAAAAAGTTCAATGGCCTGAATTTTTTCCGCCATATCCCCACTATGTCCGGCCTCGTCTGGAGCTTCTACGTGGAGATAGACAAAATCTTTTTTCTGCAGCGCCGTTAGAGCCGCTTCAACCTTGCCAGCATAGTTGGTATCAACGTATCCGGTAGCGCCCGGCACATCCACGGCGTCCAGTCCCGCGTAAATACCGATCCCCTTAATCAAGTCCACAGCAGACACCACTGTTCCATCAATGCCGAATTTTTCTTTATATGTCTGGATGTGTGGAGCCTTACCTTGCCCCCACAGCCAGATAGAATTAGCCAAAGATTTTCCCGCATCGGCGCGCGCTTTATTAACCGGATGGTTATTCAATATCATCTGGGCGGAAGTGGTCAATTGAATCAGGGTGTCGGCGCCCACTCCCGTTGGCAGTTTATCTTCAATGCTTTGATTAATTATATCGTGCGGCGGGATGCACAACATCTGATCTTTCCCATTCCGCCATACCATAAGATGGCGATAGGAAACTCCGGGATAAAATTCTATCCCGTCTCCACCAAGTTGATCCTGCAGCGCTACGATCAACTCCCTAGCTTCAGCACTACCGATATGCCCGGCAGTAAAATCAAACATGTAGAGTTTTCCGTAGTTATGGACAATATCCACCAAGTTAAGGCGAAAGGCGACATCGTCAGGCCCGAGTTTTACCTTCATACTCGCTGCTTCTAAGGGAGAGCGCCCACTGTAACAGGTGGCTGGGTCATAACCGAACACGCTTAGATTGGCCACATCGCTACCTGGATGAAAGCCCTCTGGCACCGTATGGGCTAAACCCACTTCACTGCTGGCAGCTAGTTTATCCATATTGGGGGTGTTGGCGTATTCCAACACAGTTTTACCGCCCAACTCCTCCATGGGTTCATCGGCCATTCCATCGCCGAGCAAGACAATATACTTCATGTGTTTCCTCAATTGTTGATTGAAACGTATTAATTACGTGGATGAAAACGCTCATGTACTTGTTTAAGATGTGCCCTGGTTACATGGGTGTATATTTGGGTTGTAGATATATCCACATGTCCAAGTAGCACCTGAACTACGCGCAGATCGGCACCATTTTCGAGCAGATGGGTAGCAAACGCATGGCGCAGGGTGTGCGGGGTCACGTTTTTCCTGATCCCAGCCTCGGCGGCACGGCGCTTAATAATCTTCCAGAAGCCCTGGCGTGTCAACCCCTGAGCGGAACGATTAAGAAATACGTAGTTGCTCCGGCGTTCGCGGAGTAAAAGTGGGCGCCCATGCTCAAGGTAGTGCTGCAACACCTCGATGGCTTCCTCTCCCACCGGAACAATGCGTTGCTTGTCTCCCTTGCCTACGGTCCGAATGTAGGCGCTCGCTGGATGATAATCTTCCAGCTGCAAAGATATCAGCTCCGAAACCCGCAGACCGCACGCATACAGAACCTCAAGCATGGCGCGATCGCGTAAGCTCAGGGCGTCATTTTTAGTGCATACCTGTAGGAGGGCTTCAACTTCGTTCAAGCTCAGAATATGGGGCAAGGTTTGGAGCAGCTTCGGGGTCTCTATCCCAGCTGCAGGATTATCTTTGAGCCAGCTTTCCTCCAGCGCAAAGGCATAAAATCCCCGTAATGCCGCCAAAAAGCGGGCGCGACTGCGCACACCTAAGCCTTGATCTTTCAGGTAAGTAAAAAATGCCAGAATGTGTTCTCTAGTTACCTCCCGCGGGGTGTGGGCTCCCACCGAGCTGCAAAATTCGATATGACGCAGCAAATCGGCACTGTATGCTACGATACTGTTGTGCGCCAACCCTTTTTCTACTCTAATGTAGTCGGTAAAATCATCCAGCAAGGAATCAAATGTATCTTTTACCATCACTGCAATTGCTCCATCAGCGCCTGGTGCAATTCGGATAGCTTCTCCTCGTGCAGCAATTTTTCGCCAAATATATCCTGCACATAAAAAGTGTCACCAGCCTGTTTCCCTTGGGTAGTTATTTTAGCCACACCAATATACAACCCCAACCGATTAAGGGTAGAGTTGATGGCGTACAGCAAACCGACTTTATCCTTGGCAGTAATGTCAATGACTGTATAGTCAGCAGAAACCTCGTTGTTAATGCTGACCAACGGAGGAACACCGGGGGTAACTTTTAATTCAGAAAAACGTAACGCTTCGCGCCGCTGTTTTACCAGAGCACTCAGATCGTCGCGTCCCTGTAGATACTTAAGAAGATCTCGCTCTATTGCATCCCAGTCATCATCTCGGCCACCCTGGTCATCCTCCAAGCAATCTTTCCCGTATGGGCTATGTGAGCCTGAATCTACCTGCAATATATCCACCGCCATTCCATTGCTCAGGGTATATATCTGCGCTTCGAGGATATTAATGCCATTGCCTGCCATCACTCCGGCGATGGTGGTAAATAGACCGGGCACATCTAGAGTAACAATGATGACTTCGCTGAAGTTAAGTTCTGGATCAAATCTGACTTGCATGGAGAGGGGTTTGTTGCCTCGGTCAAGAATAACCCTAATTTGATCTGCGAGTTCCTCGGAATAGTGTGCCATTACATGTCTGGTACTGAAAAATCGCAGTGCTTCACGCACGCGCTTTTCAGGATATTCATCCTGTAACATCTTGACAACCGCCCGTTTTCGGTCGCGGATTTTCTCTGAACGGCTCTCCTGCTCAAAGTTGCCCCGCTCCAACTGCGCATAGGTTTTCTGATAGAGCTCTTGGAGCAGAAAACCCTTCCACTCTGTCCATGCGTTGGGGCCAACCGCTTTGATGTCGGCAAAGGTAAGCAGATAGAGGATGTTGAGATTTTCGCTCATCTGCATGGTATCGGCGAACTGCTTAATCTGGTTCTCGTCATTGATATCTCGCCGCTGGGAGATATGCGCCATCTCCAGATGGTGAGCCACAATGAACTGCAGTCGCTGACTCCCTTCCTTGCTTAAACGTAGACGCCGCGCAATGGTGGGCACCAGCTTAGCCCCTTTTTCGGAGTGCCGCCCTCCTTGCCCTTTGCCAATATCGTGAAGCAGCACCGCCAGAATAAGCAACTCCGGTTTGTCAATATCACGCGCCAGGCGGGTCAATAACGGCTTACTTTCCTCGTATTCTCCCTGCCACAGACGGGTTATCTCCTTTACTGCAAACAGAGTATGCGTATCTACCGTGTAGATATGGTAAGCATCGTGCTGAACACGACAGTAGATGCGTTTAAATTCGGGGATAAAATAATTAAGAAACAGCAGATGGTGCATCTGTTCAAGGGTTTCATAAACATGTTTTTTGTAGCGCAATATATCAAGAAACACCCCAGCCATTTTGCTTGAACGCCGCATGCTGTCATTAATGCGCGCTTGATTCTCTCGAATCATACCTTTTAACGTCAGGCTCAATTTCACTTCATGGCGCTGGCATAGCCAGAACGCGCGCATAATTTGGGTCGGGTCTACTTCAAACAAATCACTGCGGAAGGTGTAGAGTTCACCGCGCAACACAAAGAAAAAGTGGTCGATATTGCGGCGCTGCAGATGGCGCGTATAACTCAACTGCGGGCGCAGGGATTCTTCGGCTGCAGCAATCATGCTCGAGGCGATGTGCTCCACTCGACTCGCCGCGGCGTAGTAATCCTGCATAAACTGCTCTACCGCAAGCCCCGATTTATCGGCTCTATAACCGAGAAAATCAGCTATTTTTTCCTGCTTATCAAAGTGGAGTTGTTCGTTCTTACGTCCGGATAGATAGTGGAGCTCATTGCGAATTCGCCATAGGTAGTCAAGAGAATGGATAAATTCGGTGTATCTACGCTCTGAAATGACCCCTTTAATGAGTAGGCCGCGCAAGTTATTGACTTTATAGGTGACCTTGCATATCCATAGCGCCATATGCAAGTCCCGCAAACCTCCTTCGCCCTCTTTTATATTTGGCTCAAGGATATATACTGAAGAACCGTAGCGCTGCAGGCGCAGTGCATTCTCTTCGAGTTTGGCCTTGAAAAAAGTGCGAGTATTGCGGTACAGTAGCGGCTTCAGAACTGTGTTGGAGAACTCATCATACATACTTGGCGCACCACAGATGAAACGAGCATCAAGCATCGCCGTATATGCACTTAGATCGATAGCAGCTATCTCAAGACATTCAGCGTTCGTGCGCATACAGTGCCCAACGCTATAGCTTAAATCCCACAACAAATAGAGGATTCGCTCCGACAACTCCCCCAGAGCGTCGCGCCGAGAATCAGCGATATAGAACATTAAATCCACATCCGAATACGGATTCATCTCCCCCCGCCCGTATCCTCCGAGCGCAATCATGGCACAGGGGTAAGCCCTCATACCACAACAGGCGAACTCAAATACTTTGATAACCATAGCGTCGGTAAGGGCCGTCAAGCGTGTAACAATATTCGCGCCTGAAGCCCCCTTTCGATGCCGACTCCTGATTTTGTCTGCATGCCACTGCTGGTACCCCTGCGCGCAGGCCAGAAATTGAGCGCGCAGCGTGCTGAAATCCTCGCCTTGGCAGCGCTGGACAATCAATTTATCCAGTTCAGAAAGCTCGAATTTTGGTAACTCAGCCATTTAGTTTACCGCCACCATGTTCTGCCCACGCAGGTACGATTTAACCCCTAGGGCTATCCCTTCAACGGCTGTGGCATGAAAATCGTTATTACGCAGCAATTTTGCGTCATGAGGGTTGCTGACAAATGCAGCTTCAACCAGAATCGAGGGCATGTCGGCACCTAAAAGCACATGAAACGGTCCCTGCCTTACCCCAAGATCCCGAATACCAGTAAAGCGCTTGCTCAGTTTGCTGACCATGGAATTCTGCACCTCAGTGGCCAAGCGACTGGACTCATTAATCTTAGAATTGGCCATGAGGTCAAACAAGATGAGCTCCAGATCTCCAACCTCTTGCAGACTCATATTGTTTTCCCGCGCCGCAACCTCTACTGCTTTGTCGTTTTTAGAAAAATTCAGAAAATAGGTTTCGGTACCGCGCGCACTCGTGTTCACGCTTGCGTTGACATGCACCGAGATAAATACGTCTGCACCAAGGCGATTGGCCATAGCGGTGCGCTGCTGCAGGGTGAGGTAGACATCTTCAGAGCGGGTGAGGTGTACATCACAGTCAAGATGGCGGCGTAACGCCTGCGCTAATTTTTTACCCATAGCCAGGGTTACGTCTTTTTCATATAGGTTATTGGGCCCGACAGCACCAGGGTCCTTGCCGCCGTGCCCGGGATCAACCACAATGCATAGGCGCTTATTCTTGCTGTTTTTAGCAGGGAGACTGACCATATCCACATGTCCAGCGACCGCACCAGCCAACAGAGTATCTACGTGATCTTTCGCGGCACGCGGGGCGGCACGGAGTTCATCATGCCCCGCTTTGACTACGGGCCCAGAGCTGTTGGCGATATCAATCACTATCCTGGACGGCTCATCTAGGGTAAAGACGTTGTAAGCCGCATCTTGCGCAAGATCACACACCACCCGCGCAGCTGCGCCATCGTGGCCGATCCGTACAGTCTTCAGCACACTGCCGCTGTGCTCAATGGGGTATCGGTCAGTCAGGCTTGCGTGGTTTTTCACGCCAGCGATATCCACATATATCCGGGCGGGTGCGGTGAGGCTTCCGGCACTAAAACGCGCCGTGCTGGTGGTCTCAATCACCACGCGTATCCGCTCAGGGGTGACTGAATGGCGAATATCCGTCAGGAAATTGCCCGCAGCGGACGGAGCAGTAACAGTAGGCGCTGGCGCACGCTTGAGTTCTGCGAGGGTGTAACCACAGCGCTCGATCAGGCGCTCGGCAGCCGGGCGCATATCGCCATCAGGGTAGCGCCCTATCAAGCGGTGGCACAGCTGCGCAGCCTCTCTCTTATCGTCAAAACGTTCAAGATGCAGTTTTGCCCGCAGATACATGGCATCATCGGCAAGACTGCTACGGGGAAACTGTTCTTCAAGTTTGGTAAGCAGGGTTACGGCCTGGTCCAGATCTGAACGCAGATGGGAAATTTCTGCCAGCCGGGAGTATCCCTTGCCGAGCAGATAATAAGCTGATGGTGTATTTGGGTGTTGGGGGTATGTCTCTACAAATGAATGTAGCGGGGCGAGTACTTTGTCCCAGTTGTGCCGATACTGCTGCTTGGTGTTAGATTTCAGCAGAGTGTATAACTCAGCGCGTGCTCCGAGGTATTCCTGCTGCGGGCCAGCCTGCGCCAACGTCACTCCCAGCAGAAGCAGCATCAGGCTGAAACCCATTATCAGAATAATCGAGCGAGCGGTCACCCGAGCAGATCTCTGGGTAGTCAACTGAGCACAGGGGGACACCGGCCGGTGGATAAAACCGGAATTAGATTTAAGCAAGGAGCCGTTTGAGTTCATCCAGAACATAAATCGCTTCCAGAGGGGTGATACGTTCAATGTCAATACTATGCAGGCGCGCATGGATAGGATTCTCATGCCCATCGAACAGCTGGTTCTGACCAGAGTCAGCATTTTGACTCGACCCATGCGCCTCCGATGCCGGAGCTGAAGCGGTAACTGCCGCCGCGCTTGTGGCTATTGCATGCTCTTGTTCGAGCGTGTGTAAGACTTCGTTTGCTCTGGCGATCACCACCTCGGGTAGACCGGCCAAACGCGCCACCTGAATGCCATAGGAGTGGCTTGCACCACCAGGAATAATGCGGCGCAAAAACACAATCTTGTCTTTCCACTGACGCACCTCAACGTTAAAGTTGAAGATGCGCGCATGGATATTTGCCAGCTCCGTGAGCTCGTGATAGTGGGTGGCAAATAGAGTGCGCGCGGCAACATTTGCATTGTTATGCAAAAATTCTGCCACCGCCCAAGCGATACTTATACCATCAAAGGTGGAGGTACCGCGACCAATCTCATCTAAGACAATAAGGCTACGCGGCGTGGCATGGTTGAGGATGTTAGCAGTTTCGCTCATCTCCACCATAAAAGTTGACTGCCCCTGCGCTAGGTTATCACTGGCACCTACACGGGCAAATATCTGATCCACCACCCCTATGCGGGCCTGTTGCGCCGGCACAAAGGAACCGGCCTGTGCCAGCAAGACAATCAGAGCTACCTGGCGCATAAAGGTTGATTTGCCCGCCATATTCGGTCCGGTGATCACCAGAATTTGCGCGGTTTCGGTGGCGAGTTTCACGTCGTTGGGAACAAAACTCTCTCCCAAGGTCATGGTTTCAACCACTGGGTGACGCCCCTGTTCAATCTCAAGCACGGTGCTCGAATCCATCGTAGGACAGCAGTAATTACGCTCATGCGCTAGTTCGGCAAACCCAAGTAACACATCCAGCGCCGCCAGAGATTCCGCCGTCGTCTGAATTCTGCTCCCCTGCTGCGTGACATAGGTGCGCAGGCGCTGAAATATTTCATACTCCAGTGCGTTCAGACGATCCTGTGCATCCAAAACCTTATCTTCGTACTCTTTGAGTTCAGGGGTGAAGTAGCGTTCGGAATTCGCCAGGGTCTGCTTGCGTTCATAGTGGGACGGAACCTTGCCAATTTGAGTTCTGGGCACATCGATAAAATAACCAAATACCCGATTATAGCGCACTTTGAGGGTGTTAATTCCGGTGGAGGTACGCTCCTGCTTCTCAAGGCGCGCGATCCACCCTTTCCCTTCGCGGGTAATGGTGCGTAATTCGTCCAGATCTGGGGCATATCCATCCCGGATAATCCCCCCTTCGCGCACACTCATGGGGGGTTCCGTCGCCAACGCCGCTTCCAGCAGCTCCACTACATCCTCTAGCGGATCAATGGAACTGCGAAATTCGGATGCTAGCTCAGCGTTGAAGCTATCCAAATGTTCAAGGATGGGGGGAATATTCTGCACCGAAGTCAGGACGCAGAGCAGATCTCTGGCATTGGCGCTCCCCATGGAAATTCGGGTATTAAGGCGCTCCAGATCATGGATCTGTTTCAACGCAACGTGCATGTCAGCACGCAGCACTGGTTGGCGTATCGCCTCGGCAACCATTTCATGCCTGCGGCAGATTGCGTCGACATGCACCAAGGGCATGGTCAGCCATTGACGTAGGGTTCGGCTCCCCATGGAGGTAACCGTGCGGTCCACAGCGCCAAGGAGTGAGCCACGGCGTTTTTTATCCCGCATGGTCGCGGTAATTTCCAGATTGCGCCGCGTGTCGGTGTCAAGGATCAGGGCATCAGAGGTGTGGTAGGTTTGTAGCGAACGGATATGGCCGACAGAGCCGCACTGAGTCTGCTCCACATAATACAGGGCAGCGCCAGCAGCACTGATAGCTGTAAGCTGGTCCGCGCAGCCAAACACTCCCAGATGTTCAGTGGCAAAAAAACGCAACAGGCGCGCTTCTGCATCATCGGGAGTGAAGATATCTTGCGGCAGTGCATCCAGGCGCACATTATCCACCGCTGCTCCCAACTCCTGTTGAAACACATCTAACTCAGCTTGCGATACAAGAATCTCGCGCGGAGCGATGGCGCTTATTTCGCGCCCGACATCATTTAGGTGCGCCACGGAAGTTACGCGGAAATGCCCGGTGGACAGATCCAGCGAGGCGACTCCATATGCATCTTTTACTTTAGAGATAACCAGAAAGAAGTTATTGACGTCCGGCTCAAGGAGTTCCTGCTCGATGGCAGTGCCCGGGGTGATAACCCTTACTACTTCGCGCTTCACCAGCCCCTTAACTTCACGGGGATCTTCCACCTGCTCGCAGATAGCCACCTTGTATCCAGCCGTCACCAGTTTGGCCAGATAGGGCTGGGAGCTGTGGTACGGAATACCGCACATGGGGATCTCATCTGCGGCGCCCCTGTTGCGGCTGGTAAGGGCAATGTCAAGAACACGTGCTGCGGTTACCGCATCATCCAGGAACATCTCGTAAAAATCTCCGAGACGAAAGAATAGGATGGCATCCGGGTAGCACGCCTTTATCTCCAAATACTGACGCATCATTGGAGTTTGGGTAGGCATAACCTTACTCAATCAGGCGCCCGATCCGCCCCCAGCGTGGGCGACTGTTTTCGTTATTCCACGACCAATACTTTATAAACGCCTGCCCTTTGATCTTATCTTCTGCAACAAATCCCCAGAAGCGACTGTCGTAGGAGTTATCTCGATTGTCGCCCATGACAAAATAGTGTCCTGGCGGAACCTGCAGTTCCGGCATGAAATCGCGCCTATCCTGCGGAGGAGGCATGGTTCCAGGATATATGGTACGTGCCTCTTTGTGTACTGTCTGCTCTATGGCGTAGTGCTCGCCATTTATATAGAGCTTTTTGTCCCTAATCTCGAGTCGATCGCCGGGCAAGCCCACAATACGCTTGATAAAATCGCGGCGTTTCCACCAGCTCATATTTGCATCTTCGGGGAACTCAAATACAATTATATCCCCCCGCGCAGGATTTTTAATTGACAGCACTGAGATATCCGTAAAGGGAATTTTGGTGCCATACATAAACTTGCACACCAGCAGATGATCCCCGATCAACAGGGTATCTTCCATGGAGCCGGACGGGATTTTGTACGCCTGCACCACAAACGACCGAATGATCAAGGCCAGAACCGCAGCTACAATCAAGGCTTCTGAATACTCACGGTACCACGGTTTTTTGCTTTTATTTTTAGGTAGTTTACCCATAATTATTAATCTTTTGTCTTAAGTATGGCAAGAAAGGCTTCTTGAGGCAGTTCAACGTTTCCAATCTGCTTCATGCGCTTTTTGCCCTCCTTTTGCTTTTCCAGCAATTTACGTTTACGCGAGATATCTCCACCGTAGCATTTAGCAGTAACGTCTTTGCGCAGCGCCTTGACCGTCTCACGCGCAATTATCTTTCCACCTACAGCAGCCTGAATTGCTACTACATATTGTTGGCGTGGAATAAATTCTTTCATCTTCGAGACCATCTCACTGCCACGCTCCTGGGCTTTGTCTCGATGAACTATAAGTGACAGTGCGTCAACGGTTTCGCCATTGATTAGGACATTCATCCGCACCAAGTGACTGGGGCGATAGTCAAGGTGCTCGTAGTCAAGTGAAGCGTACCCTTTGGACAGCGACATCAGACGGTCATAAAAGTCCATCACGATCTCGTTTAAGGGCAGTTCATACACAATCATCACCCTGGTAGCGGTCAGATAACGGATTTCGCGCTGAACACCGCGTTTTTCCTCACACAGGCGCAACACCGCACCAACATATTCATTGGGCACATGCACAGACGCAAGGATAAACGGCTCTTCGATGCTAGCAATTTCCTGCACATCGGGAAGCTTATATGCGCTGTCGACATTGATCTTTGCCTGTTTGTGGGTTGTCACGTGATACACAACCGTGGGCACCGTAGTTATAAGATCGATGCCAAACTCGCGCTCCAAACGCTCCTGTATGATTTCAAGATGCAACAGTCCTAAGAAACCACAGCGGAACCCAAACCCAAGGGCTGCAGAGTTTTCCGGCTCAAAGGAGATAGAGGAGTCATTAAGCTGTAATTTTTCCAGCGCATCGCGCAGGAGAGGATAGTCGTTGGTATCTATCGGATACATCCCCGAAAACACCATGGGTTTTACTTCTTTAAACCCAGGCAGGGCTTTTTGCGCAGGACGGTGCAGATGGGTGATGGTATCACCAACCTTAGCATCCTTTACCACCTTGATTCCGGCGATCATAAAGCCTACCTCCCCGGCCTGAAGGGTCTTGCGTTCCAGCGGATATGGGGTAAACACCCCCAGTTGCAGCACTTCGTAGCTGCAACGGTTGGCCATAAACTGAATTTTATCTCCCTTTTTCATGGTACCATCCACTACACGCACCAGCACAATAACCCCCTGATACTGGTCGTACCAAGAATCGAACAGCAGCGCTTTCAGTGGTGCGTCAGGGTCACCTTGGGGGGCGGGAACCTTTTGTACAATAGCTTCGAGGATTTCGTGGATGCCAATACCCTCTTTAGCACTGGCGGAAATAGCGTCATGGGTATCGAGGCCAATAATTTCCTCGATCTCCTCCTTCACCCGTTCTGGGTCAGCTCCAGGGAGATCGATTTTATTCAACACCGGGAAGATTTCTAGATTCGCGTCCAGAGCCAGATACACATTGGCTAAGGTCTGAGCTTCCACCCCCTGCGACGCGTCCACTACCAGCAGAGCTCCTTCACATGCCATAAGGGAGCGGCTGACCTCATAGGTAAAATCCACATGCCCTGGGGTGTCGATCAGATTCAGGATGTATTCTTCACCGTCATCGGCCTTGTATTTAAGGCAGGCTGCCTGAGCTTTGATGGTAATGCCCCGTTCGCGCTCAATATCCATTTTATCCAGAAACTGCTCGGTCTTCTGGCGTTCGTTGAGAGCACCGGTGTTTTCCAGCAGACAATCCGCCAGGGTTGATTTACCGTGGTCGATGTGGGCTATTATAGAAAAATTGCGAATGTTCTGTTGTTTCATAATCTCCTGCACTTATGTAAGATGCCTGCCGCTAGCGTACTACCCAATAAAACCAATCACAGCCCCACTCTTTTAAGAGGCTGAACAAAACTGGCCATAATATCGCACCAGCGGCAAAATCGGATGTAAGACTAGTCAGATTCAAAATCTTTGTAAAGAAATAATACCAAAGCATGGCGGTGTGTCGATGCAACCTGTGGTGAAGATAACTGGATTACGCGTACTCTATAAAGTGCTTATAAAATGTACCCGTTTCCAAGGTTAATTTTTCTCATATCAACACCGACATATGTCTTAGCGTGCAAAGCCTAATGATTACAAAGTATTAGCATAGTGAATACAGCACTTTTCAACCTCCACCTTCAACACTTCGAATGAGGCTAAACATCCACCACAACAAAACATTGTACTTGTATATCTCTACGTTTAAATGCTAAAAATTAGCTATGCATACATCTAACCCAGAGATCAGTTTCACAGACTTTCATATCTCGCACCTCAACTTCTCCATCAACCCTGAGTTCAGTGCCTCAAGTCAACATGCTCAGGTTCATACCGAGTTTAAAATTCGGCATGAGCTGCAGGATACAAGACTCAAGGTGTTTCTGGCGGTTATTTTCAAAGATAGCCCCACGCAGAAGATCCCTTTTCTCCTCAATATCGAAGGTGTTGCAGCCTTTAAACTTCAACAGCCCCCTTCCACCTCTGCCATCCAGTCTCTGGTAAAGCATTACTGTGCTGCGGCCATATTCCCCTACCTGCGGGAAGCAATAGCCGACATAACCAGACGCGCCGGTTTTCCTCCTTTGCATATTCCTCAGGTTGATTTTGCCCAGGCATTTGCGCAAGAGTCTGAATCTGGATCGACTTCACCTAATGTACTTCACTGATTTTATGCTGCCCCACTGACTTAAGCCAAAGCATCTGAGCCTGCATAAGCATTCAACTCTAAAGTAAGCGAGAAGATGTGGGCGTGAAGACGCAAGCAGACAGCGCTGTTGACAGGTTTGAACACAAGCCAAACCTCGTGGGAACTGCGGGGGGGTTTTGTTTTGCCTTAACTGGGCGAAAGTGGCATAATCGCGCTTTTGCGTGAAGCGCCAAACAAACCCAAAGGGTAGCCGCAAACATGTCAGGGAGTGACGCCCATGCCTCCACTCCGGCAGCGTCCGCAAGCCTCGCAACATGGCATAACTGCCTTAGCAGCTTTTTAAACTGACACCACTTTTAAATTATACTCTTAGATATTGAGGGGTTATGAAGTACACATCGTCTACCTCTGCGCTTAAGGGACACAGCAGCGCACCAGCCCTGAATTTTAATCATTTCAATCCCATAGGAACTTGGACTCCAACCCCAGGAACCCAAACCTCCCCCACTTCGCTGAACACAGCCCTCAGGCAGATGCAACGTCCGGTATTTTTATGCCGAGATGAGCGCGGCATGTGCCAGGTTCACACTGATGGACAAGCGCTGATGGGCACACTACCAAAAACACTTAAAGGCACGACAGAAGCTTCAATCTCGACACAAATGTTGTTGGCCTATGCCGCCCCGCTGGCGCCACATCAATGTGGCGACCCAGAGTTTCTGCGCAGTCTCGGACTGCGCTATGCTGTGATCGGAGGCTCCATGGCCAAGGGGATAAGTTCAGCAGCCATGGTCAAGGCTCTGGGCAAGGCTGGCATGTTGGGCTTCCTTGGCAGTGCGGGGCTGGATATTGCCGAAGTTGAAGCTCAGATGCGTGAGCTACAGAGTGAGCTTGACCACGATGGTTGTGCCTATGGTTGTAACCTAATCCATAGCCCGAACGAACCGGGACTGGAGCAAGAGCTGGTGGATATGTACCTGCGGCTGGGGCTGAATCTCATCGAAGCTTCAGCCTTCATGCAGATCACCGCCCCTTTGGTTGAATACCGCCTCCACTCCATTCAGCGCGACGCCACTGGCACCATTATCATTCCCAATAAGATTATCGCCAAGGTATCCCGCGAGGAGATTGCGACCCACTTTCTGTCCCCACCACCGGCGGCTATTGTAGCCCAACTGGAAGCGCAGGGTAAAATAAGTGCCGCGCAGGCTGAGCTGGCCAAACACATCCCCATGGCCGATGCGGTAACCGCAGAAGCGGACTCCGGCGGACACACAGACAACCGCCCCGCCTTAGCACTATTTCCTACCATCGTTGCAGTGCGCGACACTCTGCAGCAACGCTATCAGTACGCACAGCGTCCCCATATCGGCCTGGGCGGCGGTATCGCCACCCCCTATGCGGCTGCGGCCGCGTTTGCTATGGGCGCAGCTTACCTTGTGACCGGCAGCATCAACCAAGCCTGTGTTGAAGCGGGCACCTGCCCACAGGTCAAACAGATGCTTGCCGAAGCACAGCAGGCTGATATCGCCATGGCTCCGGCTGCAGATATGTTTGAGATGGGTGTGGATGTGCAGGTGCTCAAGCGGGGCACTATGTTCTCCATGCGTGCGGCTTCACTGTACGAATTGTACCGCAAGCATGAAAGTATAGAACAAATTCCCGCGACGGAGCGTACCAAACTAGAAAAAACTATCTTCAAAGCTAGTCTGGACGAGGTGTGGAATAGCACCAGAAGCTTCTTCGCACAGCGTGACCCGCGCGAGCTAGAGCGCGCCAACGCTGACCCGAAACACAAAATGGCGCTCATGTTTCGCTCCTATCTGGGACAGGCAACCCACTGGGCCATTGAGGGCAACCCAAAGCGCCGGATGGATTATCAGATCTGGTGCGGTCCCGCCATGCCCGCCT
>Ga0265295_1003079_pt1 | contig 24936 bp, 22 predicted proteins | sample Munlansysbiofilm_FD_192503 | JGI IMG/M metagenome (GOLD analysis project Ga0265295, IMG submission 192503) | Leachate microbial communities from a municipal landfill in Southern Ontario, Canada - Methane capture system biofilm | ecosystem: Engineered > Solid waste > Landfill > Unclassified ... | reverse complement strand
ATTAAATATATGCTGAAGTAGCCTTTCTTTTCATTCTAAACCGCGCCCAACGGAGCAGGTGGCATGCACACATTTCAGGACCCCCAGCTTGAACAGGCTCTAGTGAGTCTCAGTCGCCTATTAAAAGCAGCAAGCTACTACCCTGAAGCCCACCCAGCAGTGAATAAAGCGGCAGAGGAAGCAACCCAAAAACTAAGGGGCTATATCGCGCGAAACTCAAAAGAGGTTATCACCCTTACCCTAAAGCGCCAGGGTTTTTTACAGGATGAGAAGTGGCTCAACCCAACAAACCAGGTTCTCGCTCAACTCGCACAGCGGTTATTCCAGCACAAAATTAAAAGTTTGGCGATATTCGACGATCTGCAGGAACAACACCTCCTGACTCTGATTCACTGTCTCGCCCAGGATCCACACCAACTGGAGAGCAAAGGGGGCGCAGCACGCACCTTAGAGCAAGCCCAGGTGGCCAGTATCTTCTTGAATCAGATCGACTTGAATGCCATAAGTTCGACTAGGCGCAAACACCTCTCCGAAGGTCCACTGCAGGGGGAGGAAGACTCTACCCGCCTATCCCGGGGAAGCAACGGTTTTGGCTCTGGGGAACATGTTGCCAAAACAGACCGCATGAAGCAAAACAAAGCCCTGGCGCAATTGTTGCTAGACGCGCAGCGCATGATCAAATTGGGGAGCGAAGAGCAGCTATCTGAATTCAAGGGATGCCTAGACAACATCCACCAGCGGCTCAATGCTATCCTGGCAACACCTCAACACCACTCTGGCGCTCTGCAGGCCGTAGCTACCTTGGACAACTGGAGAGACACCACCACCTACCCAGCATCCTACATCGCGGCGTGCACACAATGTCTGCGCCAACTGGATCCTGATAAACTGGTGGCAATGTTCATCGACACAGTCGGCAAAGAGAGCCAGTGGCGCGCCCTAGCTTTACGTACAATTAAGCTACTGGGTCCCGATGCTTACCCCATAGTGTGGGAAAAACTTATTGTCGAATCCAGCCCCAAGGCACGCCGCTTCCTTACCACTGTGATGACGGCCTTTGACCCCGCCGCAGATCGAATCATGCTTGAACATCTGGAAGATTCTCGCTGGTACGTGGTGCGCAATGCGCTGAATATTTTAAGCTCCAGACGTAATCCCGAATATATCGAAGCATTTAAAGCACAACTGCTTCACAGTGATACGCGCGTAGCCAAAGAAGCTCTTACCGCTCTTGCCGCCATCCGGCACGATAATGCTACAGATGTTCTATTGGAATATCTTTCCATGCCGAAGTGCCCACTGCCAGAGCTTGCGATTCTCGCCCTCGGAGCGCAACAAGATCTGCACGCCATCCCGTTGCTGAGCCGGATTGCGCTGCAGAGCGATCCCCTTCTGCAACAGAAAAAAATCCGCCTAAAGGCTATTGAAGCCTTAGGCGAGATCCGAAGCCGCGACGCGAACCCGGCTCTGATTGCCGTAATAAAGAAATGGAAAATCATTAAGCGCAGAGAGTATAAGGAATTGCGCCTCGCTGCGATTAGCGCTCTAGGCAAAACTGCAGGAAAACAAGAACTTAAGCTGTTGCAACGCATGAGCACCAGCCATGACGCCAACGTTGCCCAGGGTGCAAAACTAGCTCTTCAAAGTGGACAAAAGGAGTAACCCGCATGGCCGATCCAATCCAGGATTTTCTCCACAGTTTCAATGCTTACCATCGCAGTCTACACCTATATCCAAGTCGGCATCCTTCGTGTCGGGCCATGGCAGGGCGCTATTGGGAAGCACTCCAGAAGCTGGCCCAACTTCAGCAGCACATCAAAATCGGGATTTTGGACGACACCCTGTTCATCAATGATCAACTCTGCAGTGTCTCCAACCCAGCCGCAGCAGCAATGCTTTCGATAATCCGCTCCCTTAATATTGAAGGATTCGAAATCCAGCGATTTATTCAAGAAGAGAAGGCTCTAACTTTTGTAGAGCTACTCCACAGCGGCGCGTTTGAAGATGGAGGCTTTGAAACCATCCTCCACCGCCACGGAATAGACACCATTCGATCCCTTGACAGCAAGGAGGAGAAACGTGGTGACCAGCAGGCGCGCAAGGTATATTCCGGGATAATTCAAACAGTTGCCGAAACCTGCGCCCTTATAGAAAACAACCACATCCCCTCGAAAGCAAAACTCTTTGATGCCGCAGAAAATATCACGCGTGAGTTGACTCGAGCGCCTTACGCTTTTCTGGCCCTCACCATGATTAAAGACTATGATGACTACACCTACTGCCACTCGGTCAATGTCGCGGTGATTGCCATCGCCATTGCACGCGCGTGCAATTTAAGTCCTCATGAGATCCAAACCTTGGGAGTTGGCGCGCTGATGCACGACCTAGGCAAGCTCCGGATAGACGCGGCGATTATAAAAAAACCCGGCCCTCTGAGCCCACAGGAGTTTGAAGAGATTAAGCGCCATCCTGAACTTGGAGTACAGATAGCGAATCAAATGGATGATGTCGAGCCGGAAATAATCGACATTATTCGCGGTCACCATTTATATTACGATAAATCTGGGTATCCACAAATAGACATTAGCGCCACAAGTCAGCTTTATGTGGATATCGCCAGTGTTGCTGACACCTACGATGCCCTTACAACCCTGCGCGCCTACCGGACCCCCAACTCACCTAGAATAGCTCTTCAAAGGCTACAAGACATTGCCGGAACCCAGCTCAATCCTGAATATGTTCAGGCGTTAACCCAGATCTTGGGGACATACCCAGTAGGAACCTTAGTACGTTTGGTGGGTAACGAGATAGGCTTGATCGTGGATGGGGATATTGAAAATATGGAGCGGGGTATTATCCGCATCCTGCGTGACAGCAACGGCAAAGCCGTTGACTCCCCGCGCTTACAAGAACTGGAAAGCAAAAGCACCCATATCGCCGGCGAAGTGGACCCTCTCCTGCACAATATCAATATCAACGAATGGATTTAGGCTCTGTAGCTCTAGCAGAAGAACTGCCTAAAATAAGCACAGCCGCCCCAACATACGGACAGCGCTTAGACGCACTGCGGGGCAGGGGTGAGTAACCGCACCCACCCCTGCATCCACTCCACCCTCATCCCCAATTTCTCCCAGAGCATCTAGGGATGCGCAAACTAGTTCCGTGTTTTCTGAGCGACACATTGCATGCAGATATGGCACTAGGCGTTTGTCCTTAAACTGAGACAGAGCGCGTGCAGCATGTACTGCTACTGCTGGGCTTGGATCTTTTAGGCAGCGCACCAATGCTGCAAGGGCACTTTTATCTTGCCGCGCCCCCACCGCCTGCACTGCCACTGCACGCACATCTTGATCCTGGTCCTGTAACAACTCCACCAATAACGCCCCCGCCTGCGGAGTATTGATACGTCCCAGGGCGTAGACCGCAGCTACACGCTGGCTTCGCTCTTCGCTCTGAAGCGCATATTGAAGCGTGGAGATATCTGCACATGTATCTAGATGCTCAAGCGCCTCACTTGCTGCCTGGCGCACGTCGGCATCACTATCCTGTAACGCCTGAAGTAAAACCTCCCGCTGTTTATCCTGCACTACAAGCCTCCTCGCCCTTTTTTAGTCATCACCCTTTACGTCGAGCCCTTTATCCAGCTCTATCACCTTAATCAGGTTCGTAGAACCTCGCTGCCATAAAGGGGTCCCAGCGGTTACTACAATACAGTCACTCAGCTGCGCCACCCTTGTGCGTAAACTCCAGCGCCGCGCCGTGACAAACAGTGCGTCAGCGTTGTCGAGCACATCCACCTTCACTGGCCGCACGCCCCAGATTAAATTCAACTGGCGACATATCCGTGCATCCGGGCTCATGGCTACCACCACACATCTAGGGCGAAAACGTGCGACACAGCGCGCAGTAAACCCAGATTGAGTATACGCCAGAATCGCCGCGGCGTGTAGATCGTTGGCAAGCCAGCCGCATGCCCTTCCAATGGCGCGCGCAACTTCGGTTTCGTCTGCCACATCCACAGTTTCCATATCCAGGGTGGTGTGCACATGGGGCTCTGTTGCACGGGCGATCCTATCCAGCATCTGTGCCGCCTCTACAGGGTATTCTCCCGACGCAGTTTCATCAGAGAGCATCAGAGCATCGGTGCCATCGTAGATGGCATTGGCAACATCGGTGGCTTCAGCGCGGGTGGGACGGGGACTCGCCACCATGCTGGAGAGCATCTGGGTCGCGGTGATGGTAAATTTACCGCGGAGACGCGCCTTTTTGATCAACTTTTTCTGAATTACCGGTACTGTTTCCAGCGGAACCTCTACACCGAGATCACCACGCGCAATCATAACGCCGTCCACACACGCAAGAATAGCATCAAACGCCTCTACTGCCTGAGGTTTTTCTATCTTAGCGATAAGTTTAGGGGTATACGGCGCCGCAGCCAACATGGCACGGATATCGTCCAAATCAGCGGCACTGCGCACAAAAGAGAGCGCCACAGCATCCACCCCCTCCTCCAAACCAAAGCGCAAATCATCGCGGTCCTTGTGGGTAAATGCGGGGATGCTCAGATCGCTACACGGCATATTAACCCCTTTGCGCCGATACGCAATTCCGCCGTTAATCACGCGACACACCACCTTATATCCATCTATCTTTTCCACCCGTAATTCCATGAGGCCGTCAGCGAGCATAATAGCGGCACCGACGCTCACATCTGTGTGCAAGTGGGGGTAGTCCACCGGGATAGCATCTTCTGCTTCATGCTCTGAAGCGCTCAGAGTCACAAGTTCACCCTGGTTCAGACGTACTCCCTGCTCCGGCAACATCCCCAAGCGGATCTTTGGACCGCATAGATCTTGCAGAATAGCTACCGGCTCCCCCAAGCGCGCCGCAACGCGCCGGATATCCTCAATTAAGGCATGGTGGGAAGCATGATCGCCGTGGGAAAAGTTCAAACGCGCTACGTTCATCCCAGCACGGATCAGTGCTTCAAGGGTTTCTTCAGAAGCCGACGCTGGTCCGATGGTGCATACTATTTTCGTTGATCGCATAGCAATCTCCTTTTGTTCCGGAGTTGAGGGTCTAATCAGGTTAAAGCTTAAGTGTACTCTAAATTGTCGAGGCAGGGGAGGGTGGAAAGATTAAATTAACACGAAAAGGTACCGCAGCCTCTGCATAGATAAGATAAAAGCCCAGCGGATTGGGCAATAAATCCCACCACGACCTCAAGAATAGGCACAGCGGCGTTGATAGCAGAAGAATTTTCCTGGTTCTGGCTTCCACCGCGCTATCAAGATTCAGCACCGAAAAACACACTGCGTTTCCACACATTGCTGGTCTTAGTTATTGTCAATCGAGGCGCTACAAATAAAAGAGGACAGAATGAACACGTTCTCGTTCACCTTACCCCTTCCACAGAACTTAACTTGCCAATTCTGGCACTCTGTGTTTAAACAATTATCGGATTTGGGTACCAGGCTTTATTGGAAATACGGTTTGGTAGGACAGCAGTGAAAATTTCGTGCTAATCGTCCTTGGATGTATGGCAGGTAAAGCACCCCGTATTAACATCTCCGCTACTATGGGCATTCATGCTGTTATAGTCCCAACGTAGCATGTCCGGATATGGGCTGGCATGAGCCATATGGCACGAGAGGCAGGTCACTACGTCAGCACCGGGAGTAACGATGCTAGAAGGTGAATTGGGTATTGTAGTACGCCCTACTGGCGCTTCGACGCTGTAAGACGTATAGTGCTGATACTCGCCACGATTTGGCAGCACAATATCGCTGGGATGGCGGATAAAGGCTGAGCCAATGTCTGAACCGATGCCGTCGCTGGCACCTGTGGACAGAGTATGAAAGTTGCCATGGCATGTAGCGCAAAACCCGCTGATTGTCTGGCTCTCAGGTGCGATTGACCCGCGCGGGCCGTTATGACAAGTAGTGCAGAGCTCCAGCGTCATGGGAGTTGTAGCTGCGTAATATTCGTTATGACTTTCGGCATTGACATTTTGCCATCTATCCACCTGATTCTCGTAACCTTTTACACCCACCAGAAACCGGTAGCTATTTTCAACTCTGTCCGCCACATCGAGCCTACCATCTACATTACCATGATGAGCACCCGACATGGCGGGAGCCCCGCTGGGGCCTAAATAATTGCGGTAACCATGGCAGCCGTTCGCACCAGCACAGGTCAGATTTGAGGCGTTGACGATATAATCTTCATGAAAAGCCTTTCTTATACCCCCGGGCAGGACATGGCTCAGGGTTTGTTCACGAAATGCCTCTCCAAGGTCTACAACATTGTGGCCATGGCTTTCGGAAGCATCCCCTTTCATGCCGGTAATATACGCGAAGTTGCCTGCTGCAAGATCCCCACTTCCATCTGCGTGCATCACTTGGGGGATCTGGCTACCATTAACTTCAAGAATTTTGACACTACCACCCTGACCATGACAACCCAAGCAGTCGCTGCGCAACAGGTTTGGTTGCAAAGCCGTGCCACTGTCAAATTGCATGCTGGCGTCATTCTGACTGTTATGCATGGTATGGCAGTTGCTGCAATCTCCAGTAACTTTTGCCGAGACTGGGTTAACCAGCGTCAGTATTATAGCGAAAAGCAACGCCATCTTGCTGGGTCGAACGAACGCTCGAACTCCACCTCTCGGACATGAGCCATTTATTTTAGACTTAGCCATACCCTACCTCTCTAACATAAGAGGATAAAAACAAATGTGTCACTCTAGCATCATTTAGACAAATGTCCACGTTAAGGCATCGAAGTCAAGAAATTATTTATACTTTAATAATAAAAAAGCCCAGCTATATGCTGGGCTTAGTAAAAAACTTTGGGGTTAATATATACGAACCACAAAAGGTTCTATTTAGAACGGGATCTCATCATCCGGATTAAATGATGGCTCGGGCGGTGCTGTCGGGCTCTGTACCCGTGCCCCGGAATCAGAATAGTTACTGTTCTGATAAGAATCCTGACGCCCGTAGTCAGAGCGACTAGCGTCATTGCGGCTGCCACCCTGCCCCTGAGCGTGACTGTTGTCATCTCCAGCGCGTCCGAGCATCTGCATACTATCCGCTATAATTTCGGTAGTATAGCGATCAACGCCGTTTTTATCTTGCCATTTTCTGGTCTGCAGCTTCCCCTCAACATATATTTGCTTGCCTTTATGCAAATATTTACCGCATATTTCCGCAAGCTGGCGCCAAGCTACAATATTGTGCCACTCAGTTCTCTCCTGCCTGTTTCCGTCACGATCTTTGAAACTTTCGCTTGTCGCCAGAGAAAAATTGACCACTGCAGTACCCGACGGGGTGTAGCGCAACTCTGGGTCTTTACCAAGATTTCCTACCAAAATCACTTTATTTACTGACACTATGACCTCCAATACTCTAGCAGTATAAATATATGGGACACTTGCTGTGCATATCCAACTGCTACAACTCCAGCAGATAAGATATCTATACTACATGTTCACCCCATTATGTAAAAGGGCTATTTGTGCATAAACGCTACAAGTAAACAGGATCCAATCTTCAATAGGTAAGTGCAGCACCAAGAGTTGGTTTAGAAGATTCACTAAGGGAAACTGACACCTTCTTTCGCCGCCCAAGGCAAACACAGGCAGCGTACTGAAGTGCGCTTAATTGGCAAGACAACAACATAGATAACCAAAGGGGCGATTCACAGTATATGTAAATCGCCCCTTTGGTTTATTGGTAGCGGGGGAAGGATTTGAACCTCCGACCTTCGGGTTATGAGCCCGACGAGCTACCAAGCTGCTCCACCCCGCGTCATTAATGCTTTTCCTCTGTGTCAGCAGGAGAATGTTGTTTTTAACAGAGTCGCGCTTGCTTGTCAAGCAAAGCCACGATTTTATTTACGGTGTATCTACAAAGCTCCTGAGCCGCTTGGCGCGACTGGGGTGGCGCAACTTACGCAACGCCTTGGCCTCAATCTGGCGGATACGCTCGCGTGTAACGTTAAAATCCTGTCCCACCTCTTCGAGCGTATGATCTGATTTTTCTCCGATGCCGAAACGCATACGTAGCACCTTTTCTTCCCGTGGACTTAAAGATGAAAGCACCTCCGCAGTCTGGGCAGACAAATTGCCTTTAATCGCTTCTTCAAGCGGAGAAACTGCCCCTTTGTCCTCGATAAAATCGCCCAAGGAGGAGTCCTCCTCTTCACCGATGGGGGTCTCAAGGCTGATAGGCTCTTTGGCAATTTTAAGTACGCGGCGCACCTTTTCAAGTGGCAAGTCCATGCGCTCGGCAATCTCCTCTGGCACTGGCTCACGCCCGAGTTCCTGCACTAGTTGTCGACTGGTACGAATCAGCTTATTAATAGTTTCGATCATGTGCACTGGAATGCGGATGGTGCGCGCTTGGTCCGCAATGGCGCGGGTGATCGCCTGCCTAATCCACCAGGTTGCATAGGTGGAAAACTTATATCCACGCTGATACTCAAATTTATCCACTGCCTTCATGAGACCGATGTTACCCTCTTGGATAAGGTCGAGAAACTGCAGCCCGCGATTAGTGTATTTTTTGGCAATAGAGACCACCAGACGCAGATTTGCTTCTACCAGTTCGGTCTCGGCTGTTTTGGCCTGGTACTCACCCCGATGCACCTCTTTCATCGCCTCAATCAGCCCTTCAGCACTGAAGCCGCTTTCATCTTCAACTTTTTTGAACCGGCGTTGCGCTCCCTTGAGACGCTTTTCAATAAGCAATAGACTTTCAACGCTGACCCCAAGCTCCTCAGCCACAACTGCAGCTTCAGCATCACTTTTATGCATACGGCGCAAGTAACTGCGGATCTCCTTATGGGTCAATCCCAGCTTCTTTTCGCATGCAGCCACCTCTCTACGGCTCTTCTGCACCTGTTTTGCAAGTTCTTTGAAGCGCGTAGTTACCCGCTTGACCACCTTTTCTTTTAGATGCAGTTGCCGAATGGTTTCGTACAACTCCTGCTTGATCGCGGCAATCTCATCCTGAAGTTTCTGCCGCTCTTCAGCGGACTTGGTTGCTTCGATGCGCACCTTTATTTCGTCAATATACTCTTTTTTGCGCCTCACTTCAGCGATCAGCTCTGCTGTCTTAGCCCGTTGAGCCTCCATCTCCTCAATCGAAATTTCTTCTTCCTCCGTATTTGCGTCATGGGTAATATCAGCAACGGAGGTTTTTCCAGCTTCGAGCTTCTTCCCCAGGCGTACTATTTCGTCGAGAGCAAGCGGGGTGCACATAACTACTTTGGTGACAAGGTTCTCACCCGCCTCTATCCGCTTCGCTATCTCCACCTCGCCCTCACGGGTGAGGAGCGCCACTTGCCCCATTTCGCGTAGATACATGCGCACCGGATCACTGGTGCGCCCGATAACACCCGCTTCAAGAGCGGGCGCATCATCTTCATCTTCATCGTCGGAGTCGGAGCGACTCGAACTAGTGCTCTTTGACGCATTGTCTTTGACGCTGGACTCTACAATTTCTATGTCCATCTCACCAAACAATGTCATCAGATCTTCAATTTGTTTGGTTCCAACCATATCATCAGGAAGAGCTTCGTTCACCTCATCGTAGGTCAGAAAGCCTTTTTCCTTCCCCGTTTCAATGAGCTGTTGGAAGTCTTCTTCTTTTGTTTTCTTTGCCATAGTGCGCATCTCCTGTTCATCGGCATCGCGCCGAACTGTTTTATGCGGTGATACTGTTTTTTAGCGTTTGATTTGGCGATTAATCGTCATCAACTCATGCAGACACTCGTTCTGCATCTGGATATTGCCGTTGCGTTCGGCTTCGCACATCTGTGCATGCAGTTGCGCTCTGCGCTGCTTGAGTTGATTGCGATTCACCGCTGCACGGCAATCGCTAAAAACCTTTTCGATAACCTCATCGGCGAACTGGCCTCCATCCACCAGTGCAGCCGTTAGAATTTCTTGAACTTCACTATCCTCACACTGGTCCAATAACCAGTGTCCGGGCTCTTGCTCCTGCATATATGCTCGGTTTATGAGCTCCGCGCAGTCGCGACACTTAGGGTGGGAAAACAGATTTTCCAACCCCGCAGCCACCACCTCCGTAGCCACCAGACGACGCTCGGTCATAAGGGCAAGCAACATCTTCTGTGCTTTAAGATCGTTATCTTCTCCTGCCCCCCTGGCTACTGGTCGTCTTACTTCCCGACGCGCAGCTACCACCTGCCGTTGCGGCACTGCCGCAGCGGATGGAGAGGGTTTCTGCTCCCTTTGAGTTTGCTCCTCTTTAATCTGTTCCATCTGTCGCTGTAACACTGCAGTGTCTACACCGGTGTGCTTGGCGAGTTCCTGCAGATGTAAGTTCAGCTCTATCTCATCCGGAATCTTCGCTACAACAGTAAGAATCTCCGCAATGGCGCGTGCCTGCGCTTCAACCTGATCACCGTGGATTTTCAGGTTCTCTTGCATGTAGTATCCTAACGCTGAACGTGCACGTTCAAGGCGTGCATCAAAGGCCTCACGTCCATGCTGCGCCAGAAAAGAATCTGGATCTTCCCCTGGCTCAAGGTTTAAAACTTGAACCTGCAAACCGGCCTCGAGCAATACTGGCAGAGCTCTGAAGCACGCAGCTTGTCCCGCTTTGTCCTGATCAAAAAGGAGTACTACCGTATCTGCATAACGCTTCAGCAACGTTGCGTGCCCCGCTGTCAAAGAGGTGCCACATGTTGCCACGACATTTTCTACCCCCGCCTGCACTAAGGCGAGATGATCGAAATACCCCTCCACCACGACAACTTGACGCTGCCGCCGCATGGAGTTTTTAGCATCGTACAACCCATATAGGGTTCTCCCCTTGTGGTAGAGTTCCGACTCTGGGGAGTTGATATACTTGGGCAGGCTGTTATCCAGCACCCGCCCACCAAACGCCACCACATGTCCATGCGGATCCTGCACTGGAAACAACAGGCGGCGGCGAAACATATCGTAGGTGCGTCCATCGTCACTGCGGCGTAACAGCCCCAAGGCGACAGCCCTATCTTCATCAACCTGCGCCTGCCTGAGATGGGTGCACAACCTGTCCCACTGGGGCGGGGCGAAACCTAACTGAAAGCGGCGCACCATCTCCCCGCTATAGCCACGGCGGCGCAGATATGCGCGCGCTGCTGCACCTTCAGGCTCCTGCAAGAGGATATGATGGTAGAAATCTACCGCTACCTGCACTATGTGTTGGAGACGCTCGCGCTCCTCACGTTGTTGCTGCCGCTGTGGCGAGAGCTGTTCTGCTTCGATCTCAATTCCAACTCGTCCTGCTAATCTATGCACGGCTGCGGCAAAACCCAACCCCTCAATACGCATTAGAAAATTAAATACGTTGCCCCCAGCACCACACCCAAAGCAGTAAAAAAACTGTTTGCTGCTGTTGACGCTGAACGAGGGGGTCTTTTCTCCGTGAAATGGGCACAGACCAAAGTGATTATCCCCCGACTGTTTAAGATTGACGTACTCTCCCACCACCCTGACAATGTCGCTCTGCTCGCGAATCTGCTCAATGGTCTCAGCGGGAATTCTGCCTGTCATTATCCCCTCCTGTGTCCGGGGTGCTCTCCCAGCTGAATCTGCGTAACTGCATCGCCGCCATGGGCGTTGTCGGCCGCGTGAAAGGCACTCACTGCGCGGTGGTTTCCAAGCATTTTGTGAATAGCACGCCGCAGAACACCACCGCCGCGTCCATGGACCACCTGCAGATCGCGCCAGCTGTGGAGCAGAGCATCATCGATAAAACGTTCCACCTTGGGGACAGCATCCTCTACCCTCATCCCCACCACATTTAGATCGGGGTTAAAACTGGTTCGCTCTACCCCAATGCGACTATGGTGCACCTTGGATCCTTTCGCCTCCATAAAACGGCGCGGTTCGCACGCTTCCAGAGCATGCATGGGCAAGCGGAGTTTTTTTCCTTGGACACTTAAGTCAACCTGCCCCCCTTTGACTCTTTCCACCACCGCCTCCGTCCCCAGCGAGGGGATCTTAACAATCTCTTGGGGGTGCAACTCGCGCGGGGGGCGGAGAGAACGGAGCGCACGCCGCGGCTCGTATGCTTGCGCACTCTGATGTACTTCGCGCATCAGTTCTGCTTCTTCGCGCCCACTCGCTGGTTGCTGCTGCAGCTCTTTGGCACGCTTCAACAACGTGCGTACCTTCGCGCGCGCCTCATTTACAATCTCCCGTGCCTGTTCCTGTGCCTTAAGGCGCATGGCATCGCGACGTTGCTCAAACTCATGGAGTAACTTGCGCCGTTTTTCCCGTTCCTGCTTTGCCTGCTGTAACAGCTGGTGGGTTTCGTCACGTTGTGCCTCTAGTTCTGCGTACAGCTGGTTTAACCGTTCTACCACTGCGAGACCATCGCGCTCCTCACTTCCCAAATAGTCGTGCGCGCGCCGAATAACTTCAGGTGGCAGTCCAAACGTCTCCGCGATGGTGAGAGCACTACTGCTTCCCGGCACCCCGTAGTGGAGGCGATAGGTTGGAATCAGGGTAACAGGATCGAACTCAACCGCAGCACTTTCTACCCGCTCGTGCAGAAACGCATACCCTTTTATACTTTTCAAGTGGGTCGTTACCACGGTGCGCGCTCCGCGTTCACGCAGTTGATCCAGCACTGCCAAGGCAAGAGCTCCACCCTCTGCAGGGTCAGTTCCGGTCCCCACTTCATCCATAAGCACCAGTGACTGTGCATCTGCATGTTGCAGTATCTCTCTGGTGCGCTCCAGATGCCCAGAAAAGGTGGACAAATCACCCTCTATGCTTTGCTCATCGCCAATATCAGCAAAGACTTTACGGAACAGATACACCTTGCTGCGCGGGTCGCACGGCACCGGAATCCCCGCAGAAACCATGAGAAAAAGGAGCCCCACGGTTTTCAGCGCCACTGTTTTCCCCCCCGTGTTGGAGCCACTAATGATAAGGGTGTCGTGTTGCTGTCCCAAGCGCAAATCTACTGGAATGGTGTTGTGTTCACGCACACTGCCATTCTGGTTCAGCAACAGCAGGGGGTGGCGCGCCTGAAGCAGGTCGATCTGGGGCGTGGGAGCAAGCTGGGGCACCGTCGCATCTGTGAGACGGATAAAGCGCCCTATGGCGCACCTAGCATCAAGACGTGAGAGGATTACCTGATTCTGGCGCAATATCTCTGTTTCGCTGCGCACTTTATCGGTGAGCGCTTCCAGAATCCGCGCAATCTCGCGCTGCTCTTCACGCCGCATACTTTGGAGTTTATTGTTATCCTCCAAAACCTGCTCCGGCTCCACAAACAGCGTCTGTCCACTGGCCGACTCATCGTGAATAAATCCTTTTATCTGTCCACGATGATCCGCCTTTACCGGAACCACATAGCGTCCATTGCGTTCAGTAATAATCTGATCTTGAAACGCTCCTGCCAGGGAACGGTTCTGCAACATGCGCTCCAGGGTATGACGCACCTTACGCCGCACATCACGTTGCTGTTGGCGCAGATCTGCGAGCTGCCAAGAGGCGGTGTCCAACATCTCGGCCTTCGAGTCAATGCTCCGCTCAATACTGCGACCTAACTCAGCAGGTATCCGCAACCCTGCCGCCAGTTGAGTCAACTGCGGTGCGAGCTCCACTTGATTAAAGTATTCCGCACACGCTCTTGCGGCTGCAATGCTCTCCCCTATCTCTAGCAACTGTTGCGGGGTTAAGCGCGACCCCGGCTTGCCCGCCTGGTGCAAAGCTGCGGCTAGATCATGCGCACCCCCTAAGGGAGCAGAGCCTTTCTGTTCTAACAGTTCCGCTGCCTGCTCTGCCTCGCGCAGGGAGAGTTCCACCTCGCGCGGAGGCTGGAACGGCTGCAAGCGCTCCAAGCGTGCGCGCCCGGGAGCAGTAACGCTCATACGCGCGAGCAGCGTCACTATTTTGTCAAACTCCAGAATTTTCAGAGTCTGAGTAAGCATGGAGTTATTGTTTCTGATATCAGGTTACCTGTTGAAAGAGTTTCTGGCTGTGTCTGACTAAACTACCCCCGAACTCTACGAAAGGTGGGCGGAGCTTGGATGCAGCAAAGGTTGATTCCACAACACGGGGCAGAGCACTGTTGGAGATGCCATACAGAACAAGTGCTAGAATAAGCACCCCCTGCATGAGGCTGAAAAGAGCACCCAGGACGCGGTTAAGCCCTCCCATAAATAGGAGTGTAACAAACCTGGATAGAATCGCACCTACCAGAGAGAAAAAGACCATGGTCAACACAAACAATAAAATCAGGATCACCACTACACATAGCTGCAGTGGAAGGTTGAGCCAGGCGCTGACCCGTTCGGCAAGGGGGGCATAAAAGGTAAACGCAATAACCGCCGCAGCTACCAGACCTACAAGAGAGCACACCTCTTTCAGCAGTCCGCGCAGGGCTCCCTTCAACGTGAAAAGGAGTAAAATCGCCAAGATTGCAATATCGAGGATATTCATTGCTGCCTCTCTCGCCTATATATTGTGCCCACATTTGACCCCATAACTTACGCCCGCGTTAGCGTTAGGGTAAAACAAATACCGCAATAACTACTGCGCCAGACGCTGCTTCACCATCTCGCTGATTACACGCCCTTCGGCGCGTCCGCGCGTAGCGGCGCTTACCTGCTTCATCACCTTACCCATATCTTGCATGGAGGTAGCACCCAGCTCGGTTACCGCCTGTGTCACAATCTCACGCACTTCATCTTCCGTGAGGGGGGTGGGCATAAACTCCTGCAGAATGACAATCTCTGCGTCCTCTTTTGCCGCCAGCTCTTCTCGCCCCCCCTGGCGATAGACCTGCGCAGCATCGCGACGTTGCTTCACCTGAGTAGCCAGCAGGGAGATGATCTCATCGTCTCCAAGTTCTTTTTTCGCCTCGATCTCGGCATTTTTTATAGCGCTGCGGAGCATGCGAATCACCCCGAGGCGTTCGCTCTGCCTGTTGCGCATCGCTGCTTTCATGGCGCTGTTCAGTTCCGTCTGGATGCTCATGCTTAAATTTTCCTTTTGATTGCGCACCAAGGCATGATGTGACCTAGTGCATTTATTTCTATTGCGAAAATTGGAGCGACTGTCCATCTTTAGCTGCCGCTCAAGGCTTGTGCCTCCCAAGCACAAGGCATTTGTCTCCACCGATGGCGGCGGGCAAACGCCCATGGCGGGCGCAAAGTGTCTCTTGGAATGGGGGCATAAGCCTTTGCTGTATAAATATTATTTCTCGGCGCGGGATTCTTTCTCCTCGATACCCGAGATGCCGAAACGGCGCCGTAGTTCCGCATAGACACGCTCCGGAGGGAGGTCATAGTAGCCCAGCAGAATCAGGACATGGAAAAACAAATCTGCAACTTCGTAGATCACTTCTTCGCCATTCCCACCCTTGCCCGCGACTGCTGTTTCCGTGGCTTCTTCCCCAATTTTGCTCAGGATCTTATCCAGCCCCTTGTCAAACAGCGAGCATACATACGAACGCTCTTCCGGATTACGGCGCCGATCCTGAATTACATGGTACACCGCATCCAGAATATCTTTTTGCGCGTAGATTGCGGTGGCATCCACTTCCGGCTCCCCCTCAATTTGGGAGCGCTCGCCGTCCCACACGGAGTAGAAACACGACTTACGCCCGGTGTGGCATGCCATCCCCACCTGCTCCACTTGCAGCAACAGGGTGTCGCCATCACAGTCATAGCGGATTTCGCGCACATGCTGCACATGTCCGGAAGATTCCCCCTTCATCCACTGCTTCGCGCGCGAGCGGCTATAGTAATGAGCCTTACCGGTGCGCAGGGTGTTCGCCACCGCTTCCGCATCCATATACGCCAGCATAAGCACTTCACCACTTTCCACATCTTGGGCAATGCATGGAAGAAGACCGTTGGTATCAAATTTAAGCTGCTGTACCAATCCCGTATGTTGTTGTGTCATCCTTGAATTCCTATTCTTGCACCAGTGGACGCACTGCAACCCCGTGCTGGCGTAGATACTCTTTACATTCAGCTATAGTGTATTCCTGAAAGTGGAAGATGCTGGCCGCCAGGGCTGCACTCGCCCCCCCTTTGGTTAAGCCATCCTTGATGTGCTCCAGATTTCCCACTCCACCCGAGGCGATTACCGGAATTTGTACCGCATCGCTCACTGCCCGAGTCAGCTCCAGGTCATAGCCGTTTTTAGTCCCATCACAGTCCATAGAGGTGAGGAGAATCTCCCCTGCGCCGTTACGCTGCATACGTTGCGCCCACTCGATAACATCGAAGCCGGTGGCGTTGCGCCCCCCATGGGTGTACACTTCCCACCGCTGCGTCTCACTCTCAGAGACGCGACGCGCATCAATCGCCACCACAATACATTGGGAACCAAAGCGCTGCGCCGCGCGCATCACAAACTCAGGATCGTGCACTGCCGCAGTGTTGATGGAAACTTTATCTGCCCCAACGTTGAGAAGATTGCGGATATCTTCAGTGGTGCTTATCCCCCCCCCCACAGTTACCGGCATAAACACAGCGGCGGTAGTGCGTGCTACCACATCCAGGATCGTGCTCCGGTTTTCATTCGAAGCAGTAATGTCGAGAAATGCGAGTTCGTCCGCCCCTTGGGCATCGTAAGCAATCGCTGCTTCTACCGGGTCTCCAGCATCGCGTAAGCCGACAAACTGCACCCCTTTGACCACACGCCCATCCTTAACATCAAGACAGGGGATAATCCGTTTACTCAACATGAGCTTTTTTCTCCCTATGAAGCGATCCCTTGTGCACATGCAATGGCGGCTTTTAAATCAAGAGCACCGCTGTAAATTGCCTTCCCAGTTATAACCCCGCACACTCCGCGCTGTTCCAGGGGAAGCAAATTGCGAATATCCTCCATACTTGACACCCCACCAGATGCGATAACGGGGATGGTAACGGCGTCTGCCAATGCGCCCGTAGCTTCGAAGTTAGGCCCCTGCATCATCCCATCGCGGGCAATATCGGTATAAATAATAGCGGCAACCCCCATCCCTTCGAGCTCCTGCGCCATATCCACCGCTTTTTTCTCGGTGACTTCGGCCCAACCACGCACTGCCACAAGACCATCTTTGGCATCAATCCCCACCACAATCTGTCCTGGGAATTTGGCACATGCCTGCCGCACCAACGCTGGATTTTCCTTTGCCACTGTGCCCAGAATCACGCGCGAGATGCCGAGTTGAAGATACGCCTCAATCGTAGCGAGATCGCGAATACCACCTCCGAGTTGAGTAGGGATCTTGAGCGCCTGCACAATCGCCTGAATTGCGGCGCGATTGCGCGGTACTCCATCAAAGGCACCATCCAGATCAACAATATGGAGCATTTGTGCTCCTGCTTCTTGCCAGATGAGTGCCTGTGCCGCCGGATCAGTAGAATACACGGTATCTCGATCCATCAGCCCCTGCTCTAAACGCACACAGTGCCCCTGTTTCAGATCAATTGCGGGAATTACTAACATTTATATCTCTCCAGAAAACCGAAAACCATTTAGCGTGTTTATAAAATCAGGCAGAGCTGGGGATTATGTCTCCCATCTCAATAGTTAATAGTTACCAAAATTCTTAAGTATTTTAAGCCCGACAGCCTGACTTTTCTCAGGATGAAACTGAGTCGCCAGCACGTTTTCGTGCCAGATAGCGGAACAGAAGCGCATCCCGTAATCGGTGGTAGTGAGAATATCCTCTGCGCGCTGCGGTAGCACCCGGTACGAATGGACAAAATACACATAGCTGCCGTTCTCCACCCCGCGCAGCAGCGGACACTCGCGCGCTACTTGAATCTGATTCCATCCCATATGGGGTATCTTCAGAGACTCCCCTTCCACCTGCATATCAGGAGGGAAATGCTCCACAGTACCGGGGATAACTCCAAGTCCGGCGTGGGCACCAAACTCTTCGCTGCGTTCAAATAGCACCTGCAAGCCCAGACATATCCCCAAGAAGGGGCGTCCGCTAGCGATATGTGCCTGTATCGGTTCGACAAATCCACCTTGGTGCAAATTGGTAATGCAGTCACCAAAAGCTCCAACACCGGGGAGCACCAGGCGTTCGGCATGCTCTACCTTGCGCGCATCATCTGTCACTTCAGCACTAAGCCCCAGATGTTCAAACGCCTTGTGGACGCTGCGCAGGTTTCCCATACCGTAGTCGACAATGGTAATCATCGCGACTATTCAAGCCTCCCTTTGGTGGACATCACCCCTTCAACCCGTGGGTCAAGAGTTATGGCCTGCCCAATGACACGTCCTAGTGCTTTGAAAATCGCCTCGATAATGTGGTGCAGATTGTCCCCGTATTCAAGGTTGACGTGAAGGTTTGCTCCAGCGTGGTTGCAGAATCCGACCAGAAATTCCTCCACCAGTTCAACATCAAAGGTGCCCACTTTCGCCTTGGGCATGTCGACCCGATACACCAGATGGGGTCGTCCGGAAAAATCCAAGTCCATGCGTACCAAACTCTCATGCATGGGGATAGAAACGCTGCCATAGCGGTGGATACCCGCCTTATCCCCCAGTGCTTGGCGAAAACACTCACCCATACATATTCCCAGATCCTCCACCGTATGGTGGTCATCTATATGGGTGTCGCCATTGGCCCGCACCGCCAGGCTGAACATCCCGTGCCGACTCATGAGGGTAAGCATGTGATTCATAAACCCAACTCCAGTTTCAATCGGCTCTGGGATGTTGCGGTCTAGATCGAGTTTCATCTTTATATCGGTTTCTGCCGTTGAGCGTTCGATAGTAGCTATTCGCGCCATTGCAATCTCCCCATTGTAATCTCCTTATACAGGGTTACCCCTTAAGCGTTGTCCTCATCCAGACGCAGGGACACCGCACGCGCATGCGCATCGAGCCCTTCCATTTTGGCGATCTGGAGAGCGGCACCACCGAGGCGCTGCAATCCTGCCTTGGAGCAGTAGATGAGGCTCGACTTCTTGACAAAATCATCCAGCGAAAGTGGAGAGAAGAACCGCGCACTCCCACCGGTAGGGAGGGTGTGGTTGGGGCCAGCCACATAGTCTCCCAGCGTTTCCGGGGTGTTATGCCCCATAAATATCGCCCCTGCATGTCTAATCAGGGGGAGGAGTTCATAAGGACTGTCAACCGCAAGCTCGAGATGCTCAGTGGCAATACGGTTGCACAACTCCGCCGCCTGCTCTATCTGGTCTGCAACGATGATGGCACCGTAGTTATCGATGGAGGCGCGCGCAATAGCATGACGCGAAATCAATTGCAGTTGACGCTCCACCTCCGCCTGCACCTGCTGCGCCATCTTTTCATCCGTAGTCACCAGCACCGAGGATGCAAGTTCGTCATGCTCGGCCTGCGAGAGCAGATCTGCGGCTAGATGCGCGGGGTTTCCACTGCCATCGTTGATAATTAGGATCTCGCTCGGTCCTGCAATCATGTCGATATCCACCTGACCAAACACCATCTTCTTCGCCATGGCGACATAGATATTGCCGGGGCCGGTAATTTTATCTACACGCGGAACACTTTGGGTTCCGTACGCCAGCGCCGCTATCGCCTGGGCGCCACCAAGGGGGAAGATGCGGGTCACCCCTGCCAGATGTGCGGCTGCGAGAACATACGGGTTAATTTCGCCGTCCGGCATCGGGACTACCATGATAATCTCTTTTACCCCCGCAACGCGCGCGGGGATTGCATTCATCAGCACCGAGGATGGATATGCCGCCTTGCCGCCGGGGACATAGATCCCCACCCGGTCGAGGGGACGCACCAACTGCCCGAGTTGGATATCATCCTCGTCAGTGCACATCCAAGTCTCCTCTTTTTGGCGGCGGTGGTAGGCTCCTATCCGTTCTGCGGCTAGCTCCAGCGCCGCAAGATCATCTTTGTTGACCTGTGCGCGTGCCGTATCAATCTGCGCTGGGGTAAGTTCCATCCCGAAGGTGCTCAAATCAAGGCGATCAAAGCGCTGGGTGTACTCCTGCAGAGCCTCATCCCCCCGCGCCCGTACGTCCGCGATAATTGTACTTACTGTCTCTTCAATCCCCGCGGGGATCTCTTCTGCGCGCTGCTCTATGGGACGAAACTGCGCTTCAAAGTCTGCATCACTAAATCGAATCAGGCGAATCATAAACCATACCCTTTCTGTGCGGCGCTGGTGGCTTTTGCTTCAGCACGCCCCGTATCAGGTTGAAATTTTTGGACTCGAAGCGACAACAGCTTCTAGATCATCAATGATCCGACGAATTTTCTTGTGTTTGGTCTTCATACTCGCGCGATTTACGATCAGGCGTGTGGTGATTTCGGCAATAGTATCAACCTCAACCATCCCATTATCGCGCAAGGTCGCTCCGGTAGAAACCAAATCGACAATGCGCTCAGTCAGCCCTACTAAAGGGGCCAGCTCAATGGAGCCGTAAAGCTTGATTAGCTCTACCTGGATACCGCGTGAACTGAAATACTTTTCGGTTATATTGGGATACTTGGTCGCAACTCGGATATTGGACCAGCGGGCGGGGTCATCTTTTTCTTCCAGATCACGGGGTTCTGCCACCACGAGGCGGCAATAACCAAAATTGAGATCCAAAGGCTCGTACAGATCTTTCTCCTGCTCCAGCAGGGTGTCCTTGCCCACCACCCCAATATCAGCACAGCCGTACTCAACGTAAGTGGGAACATCGGTCGCGCGCACGGCGATGAAACGATAGCCCGCAGCGCGATTTTCAAACACCAGCTTCCGGTTTTTTTCTTCCATCTCAGGACAGGTGATCCCTATCTGGCCAAACAGCTCCATGGAATCCTGCATAATACGCCCTTTAGGCAGGGCAAAGGTGATAAAGTCGCTCATGCTGCTCCTCGTCTCGTTTAGGTGGGGGATTAACGCACACGTCGAATATCTGCACCCAGTTGACTCAGTTTTTCCTCCAGCCGCTCATAACCCCGATCCAGATGATAAACACGTGAAATCTCGGTAGTATTTTCCGCTGCCAGTGCTGCAAGCACTAGGGATGCACTCGCGCGCAGATCTGTGGCCATCACTGGAGCACCGAGCAGATCCACCTTGCCGTCGATAGTCGCCTGGCGCCCTTCAACCCGGATCCTGCCTCCGAGACGCTGTAGTTCACTCACATGCATAAAGCGATTTTCAAACACATTTTCGCTGATGATGCTGGTCCCTTGCGCTTGGGTCAGGAGTGCCATGAACTGCGCCTGCATGTCGGTAGGAAAACCGGGGTGGGGGCTGGTCTTGATCTGCACTGGCTGCAACGGGGTAGCACACTTAACCCGAATCCCTTCGGGTACACAGTGTACCTCGGCTCCACTCTGGCGCAACTTGCTTATCACCGCTTCCAGATGTTCCGCCTCTGCACCGCGAACCAATACATCTCCATGGGTGATGGCAGCTGCGACCATAAAGGTTCCAGCTTCGATGCGGTCGGGCATTACAGCATGCTGCATGGGACGCAGTTTTTCTACCCCGTGAATGGTAATAGTGTCGCTGCCCGCCCCCTCGATCTTAGCTCCCATCTTCTGCAACGCCCGCGCCAGATCAATAATTTCCGGTTCGCACGCGGCATTTTCAATGATGGTACGCCCCTGCGCCAGGGTTGCTGCCATAAGGAGGTTTTCTGTCCCTCCGACGGTGGGGATATCCAGATAAATTCGCGCCCCCTGCAAACGCTCGGCACGGGCTTCAATGTAGCCGTGCTCCAAGCTTATCTGCGCCCCCATCGCCTCAAATCCGCTGAGATGCTGATCTACCGGACGCGCACCGATGGCACACCCGCCCGGAAGACTTACGCGCGCATACCCGAGCCGTGCCAACAATGGTCCCAGCACCAAAACCGAGGCGCGCATGGTGCGCACCAGATCGTAGGGTGCTTCGGCACACGCAATTTTATCTGCGTTGATGTGCAATGTCCCCGGTGCGGTGGAGGTAGTGCTTGCCCCCATGATACATAACAGCTTCACTGCTGTATCAATATCGCGCAGATTGGGAAGGTTGCTGAGTTCGTGAAGCCCCGGAGCAAGAAGGGTGGCACAAAGCAGAGGGAGCGCAGCATTCTTGGCGCCACTTACCTGCACCTCGCCTTGGAGACGACAGCCTCCACGTACAACTATTTTATCCATTCAATTTCTCGTCTGCGCAGTTATCTACGTTACAACATCCACCTACGACGCGGGCAATGCCAGCATAGTCGCGGCGCTGAAAACACTGTTTCAGACCGGCAGCGTTGAAGATCTCCTCCACCACATCGGCCTGATTTACCCCCACTTCAACAACTAGCCAACCATTTGGTTCCAGGAGAGATGCTGCCTGGCGTGCCAGACTCCGATACGCATCCAGTCCATCTTCTCCCCCGTCCAAAGCCAGCTCAGGTTCGTGCTGCGCCACTTCGGGCATCAGTTCTTGCATCTGCGCCCGAGTTATATACGGCGGATTGGAGACCAGAAGACGGTATCCTGTGTTGCGCTGTTCACTCCCACGCAGCGCATGCAGGTCTGCATGCGCAAAAGTGAGCAGCTCTTCCACCTCATTGTGTGCGGCATTGGCGCGCGCAATTGCAAGAGCTTCAGGGCTGATATCTACCGCGTGCACCTTTACCCCAGCAGTGTGTGCCAGAGCTACTGCAACTACGCCACTCCCAGTCCCCACATCAAGAACCGCACCACTGTGCTGCTCGAGTACCTTCAGACCCTCCTCCACTAGAACTTCAGTGTCCGGACGCGGGATCAGTACAGAGGGGGTCACCTTAAAGGGCAACGACCAGAACTGACACTGCCCCAAAATATACTGCAGCGGTTCACGCAGAGCCCGGCGTTTCACCAGCGCACGAATGGTATCCAACTCTGATTCGTGCAGGGGCTGGTCATAGCACAGATACAAACCGACTCGATCTTTGCCCAGTGCCGCACCCACCAGCAACTCTGCATCGAGGCGCGGGTTATCTACCCCCTTCTCGTCCAGATAGGTGGTTGTCCAGCGCACCACTTCAAGCACAGACCACAGTTTTGCCATCTACTGCTCCTGGTTGGCGAGTTGCTCAGACTGATAATGGGTGCGCAACGCCTCTATGAGCTCATCGAAATCGCCCTGCATAATAGCTTCTAACTTATATAAGGTAAGACCGATACGGTGGTCGGTACAGCGCCCCTGGGGGAAATTATAGGTGCGGATCCGCTCACTCCGGTCCCCGCTGCCTACCTGACTTTTGCGTTCCGCCGCCATCTGCGCATCATGTTCTTGCTGCATAGCATCGAGGATACGCGAGCGCAGCACCTTCATCGCTCTGGCCTTGTTCTTGTGCTGCGATTTCTCGTCCTGACACGCAACCACTACTCCGGTAGGGATGTGGGTGATGCGCACCGCAGATTCAGTCTTATTTACGTGCTGTCCCCCCGCACCAGAAGCACGATACAGATCGATACGCAGATCACTGGGATCAATATCCAGATCAACATCTTCCGCTTCCGGCAGCACCGCTACGGTACATGCAGAGGTATGGACGCGCCCCTGGGTTTCCGTATCTGGAACCCGCTGGACTCGATGGGTTCCACTTTCATACTTAAGGAACGAGAACACATCTTTGCCACTCACCATGGCGATAACCTCTTTAAAACCACCGGACGAGGACTCAGAGGAGCTCAGGATTTCCACTTTCCATCTATGCTTATCGGCAAAACGGGCATAAGCACGAAACATATCTCCCGCAAAAAGTGCAGCTTCATCTCCTCCAGTACCGGCGCGAATCTCCAGAATTGCATTTTTGCCGTCGTTGGGGTCACGTGGCAACATGAGTTGCGTGAGCTGTTCCGCCAGCTCTTCATGCCGCTGTGCCAGTACAGGCAATTCCTGGGATGCCAGCGCGCGCATTTCCGGATCTTGATCGCGGGATAACTCACGCAATTCGTCCATCTCATGTTCTAATTCGCGATACGCGCGAAACAGCGTCACCACATCGATGAGCTCAGCATGTTCCCGACTCAAATCACGATAGCGTCCCTGATCTGCAAGGATATCCGGCTGAGCCAACAGGCCTTCTACTTCCTGAAAGCGATCTTCGACGTCTTCGAGCTTTTCAAACATGGGGACCTCTGTATTCAGTATAGAGAGAGACTATAGAACCATTTAACACTTGATCTCTTCAGCTCAGCAGGCTACGTCCGCGCAGCGGGAGTTGGCATCCCAAACTCCTGACGCACTTCACGGATAGCACCGCAGCTCATACTCCCTTCCGGGCACGGAGCGCCAAGACAAGGGGGACCAGCGCTTTCGAATAACACCGGAGAAAGGGCGCGACATTGGTGCAGCATCTGCGTTGCCAGAGCGCGAATTTCCCACTGCGCGCGCCGACAACAGCGCAGGGCAAAAAAATGGTGCAGTTCACGCGCATTCATACTGATAACTATTTTGGTAGTAGCAGCGTTGGGCAATACAAAACGCGCGTCCTCTGCCGGCACTCCGGCATCAAGAAGTTCTGCGTAAGTAGTGTGGATCTGCCCCATAAGATCGCGGTAGCGTGCGTACAGCGCCCCGTTCTCACTAATGCTTTGTGGTACTACCGCTGCAAAAGGGTCTGAATGGGAAACATAACGCTGACTCTGCTGGGAATAGGACGCTACCCGATGGCGCACCAACTGATGGCTGCAGGCGCGGCTGATCCCTTCAACACCAAAGGAGCAGGTAACATGCTCCAACACCGACAGGTGGCCCAACCCTAACACCTTGCGAATCAAACGCGCAGCAGCATCTGGATCGAGCTGCAATAAGGTGTCAATATTGCTGGCGGAATAGCACAAACGCGCCGCCGCCGCTACAATCTTTTCGGGGTCAGGGGTGTGGCTCAGGAGTTTTACCTGCATAGAATAATTCCTGGCGCCTGCATGTTTAGAGCGCATGGAAGCTGGACACATCAACGAGAAACAGCCGCAAAAGCATAGAG
>Ga0265295_1003078_pt1 | contig 24955 bp, 16 predicted proteins | sample Munlansysbiofilm_FD_192503 | JGI IMG/M metagenome (GOLD analysis project Ga0265295, IMG submission 192503) | Leachate microbial communities from a municipal landfill in Southern Ontario, Canada - Methane capture system biofilm | ecosystem: Engineered > Solid waste > Landfill > Unclassified ... | reverse complement strand
GATAATGTCACCATTGGCGAGCGCTTTACCTTAACACTTGGCTTGCTGGCTAACCGGGATGAGTTTAGCAGCAAAACTGACCAGAAGCACACTTTCTTGACTTTCAATTTTGATAAAGAGATCCAGCCAAGAATAGGCTTTACATTTACACCCAGCTTGAAAGCTAGAGATAAGATATTTGCCAGTTTCGGGCGCTATAACAATATGGATAACCGCTCAATTGCCAGAGCTGCTGCTCCAATCCGAATTTACAGAACAGATGCTTACATTGCTCAGGCAGACGGAACTATTCTGGCCACCGTCATTCAGGGCAACGAAACTGGTAAAATTATTTTGCCTGATTTAAAACCGACTTATACCGATGAGTTCGTGGTTGGCTATAGCCGTCCGTTAAATAGTCACTGGACTTTTGAACTCTGGGGTGACTACCGCTATTTTAAACATGTTATTGAAGATTTCCCGACTCGCAACCGTGAAACCAGCCCATCCAGCTATGTCTATGGTAACCTTGATGGTCAGTTAATGTCATGGCAGAATTTGCCACCAGAAATACAGGCACTCATCCCACAGGCAGACTTTGTTGATTTTTATGCTGGCCAAGCCAAAAGAACTTATAAAGCGGTAACCTTTGAATTAAAAAGGCAGTATGCTGATCGCTGGTCTTTTAACCTGTCCTATACCTGGAGCCGTCTGGCAGGCAATTGGGACCTCGACTATCAGGCTGGAACGGCGCTCTTTTATGCTTCTTCTTATATTGAGGATGCTCCAGGGCTTTACCTGAGTGATCCCAATAGGGAAGGACTTCTGTCTGGCGATAGGTCCCATGTCCTGAAAGTCTTCGGTACCTGGGAATTTGCCAAAAGGTTCAGCCTGGGTGGCTATCTAAGAGTTCAGAGTGGAGCTCCATGGGAAAAACGAGGTATGGATTATTACGGGAATTATTTTCGTTATCTGGAAAAAGCTGGCTCTCATCGATTAAAAACCTGGGTTAATTGCGACTTGCAGCTTACCTATGAAATCCCGCTGGGCAAATTTAGAGGGATGATTGAAGCCAGAATGATGAATTTGTTTGATATGCAGACTGCCCTAAGAGTTGATGTTCGGGGTGATCAGCCTACCTACATGATGCCAACCTCCTATGCTCCACCCAGGACCTTTGCTCTTACTTTTTATCTGAATTATTAGGGCTTGATAATTCAATAAAACAGGCAGGCTGCCGGGGAAGCTATAGAGACAAGAAAACATCAGGACAACAGGTGGTTTTCTGGCAGTGGCTCTTGCCACTGTTATTTTTTCTGGCGGCATACCTGTTATATAAAAAGAACGGGGGAGCAGTTCGTATTATTTTAGGAAAACTACCCTCCGAGGATTTATGCTATTAATAGAGAGCTAAAAGGTCCCGAGTTTTATAGCTTCTTTTTGTTTCTTTCTGAAGCCAGGATGCCGGCTGTCATAAATTCATCTGGTGGGAATTCTTGTATCCAGACTCTGATGGTTTCCGGGGCAGCCTGGATGGATTCTTGGACAGCTCTGGTTACTGCTTCTAACAGGGCTTTCTTCTGTTCCTTGCTTCTACCTTGCAAAAGGTGTATTTCAATAAGCGGCATTGAAACCTCCATAAAATTATTTCAATATTTCAGATTATTCCACGGGAAACTCAGGGAGACAATAAAAAATTCATATCAAGACAAATAAGAGGCGAAAACCCCATTAAGAAAATTATATCATTTCCTAAGTTTTCCTAAGCTTCCTAGATTTTCCCTGAGAATAATCTATTGGGCTATGGATAATCCGAGTCAATATTTCCAGAAATTCAGCCAGAATCATAGCAGTGGCTCCCCAGATTTTATGTTCTCCGTATTGATAGTAAGGCACCAGCATCTCCTGGCCTCGAAGTGTCCAGACTTCCTGTTTTAAGTTTTGTCTTTCCATCAGATGTGCCAGAGGAACTTCTATAACTTCAGCTACCTCGACTGCATTTGGAATAAAGACCGGTTTTCTTCTGGTAATTGCGACCACTGGGAAAATACAGTAATTGCTGGTTTGAACATACAGGGGTGTAAGCTCACCGGCTACCAAGATATTGTCGATATTAAGGCCAATTTCTTCTTGAGTTTCTCTTATAGCCGCTTCTTCAACTGATTCGGGCTCGTTTATCTGTCCTCCTGGGAAGGATATTTGATTTTGGTGGTGATTGCCCTGGCTGCTCCTGCGGATAAATACCAGATAGGGTGCTCGATGCCTTGAGTAAAGTAACAAAAGAACAGCAGCTCTTAAGCATGAAGGCCAAACATCCCGAAAAGTTAAAATTGAAGGGGGAGGCATTGGGCTTAACTTCAGCTGGGTGCTCAGGCCGGGTTTTTCACCTTTGAGTAGTGACGGTAAGGATTCCTGGAGTAATTCAAGGGTAAACTTTCCAGCCATTGGTCTATTAACAGATTTTAAGTTTTTCTACTTCATAAATATTATATAATCCTGGCTATTCCACTGCCAGCCACAGCCTGTATTTTTTAAATCTAGATTACTCATACTCATAAATAATCCAGGTCAAACTGCCTGATGGCCAATCTGATAAATTGTTCTTATTTCAGCTTCTGGAACCTAGTTCAGCCATAAGAGAGTTTTGACTAGTTGTTCTCCTGTTCCAAGGTGATATCCCTCAGAATAAAAAATAATATCACCATTGGAACGGCAAGAAATGACCACTGGCAAGCTAAGCTGTTTCTTTTTCAGAGCTTGAGTGAGCGACTGGTAAAGTCCGGCATCAGAATCATAAACCAGCCTGGAGGAAGAAGGTAGCTTTGGGTAAAGGTCCTGATTGAAGCCTTCAGGAATTCTGTCTCTAGCCACAGCAATTATGACCAGACCTGGCCACTTAGAAAATTGGTCTCCTAAGGCCTGAATTTCTTCCATCAGATGTTTGGTGGGCTCTTTATCTGGGTCTATCAAAACTATTATAAAACTTCTGTTAGCTGTCAGAGCAGTTAGGTTAAGGCCAGTTTCTCTGTCGAGATCATAGACGACTGCTTCGGTAGTAAATTGGCCTGAGACAGCTGGCTCCTGAAAACTGGTTCTTAAAGTTAACTGAATTTCTGCAGACTGTTCAGCCAGAACCTCGAAAAATTTCAGCTTTGCCAGGACGCTTCCATCGGGCTGGCGGTTTCCAGTTACCAGTAGATAATGACCTGAATCAACCTGAAGCTCAGCAGGGAATGATTTGAGAGAGGGCGTGTGACCATATCCAAGAGTTCGGTATTTACCCTGAGTAAACCTGGCTAATGTAAAATGATTGGAATAAATAGGTTGCTTAAGATCTTCCAGAGGATGATAAAAAATCTTTAGCCAGGATTTTTTCGGGACTTCAGTTATTCCATCTTCAGTCTCAAAAATTACTTCTGGCCATTCGTCTCCGTCAAAATAGCACGGTCTTTGCGTAACGGGGTTAATTTTGGCAGGGATGCCCAGGGTCCGGGCTATGGCCACAAATAGAATCTTCATTGAGTAGATATCAGCTCGGCCCAATTGCATAGCTCCCTGAGGCAATAAAGGAACGTGATAATAATTGCTGGTATCCAGCTTCAGGTTGGCTTTTATCCAGTCAGCAATACTCTCGGGTTGACTTTTGAATTCAGAAATCTCACCCTCGGTAAATTTGTCTCTTAAATAACCTCGCCAGGAACTGAGAAGCTCTCGACCTATTCTGGGAGAAAGGACATAATTCCAAAAGATATTTTCGTCCATATCTTTAGGCCTTTCAGGTGTCTGGCGGAGATGATCGAGAAAAATTTCGGCCCGGGTATCCCGCAAATCTTTTTCAGTGACCACACCAAGCAGACCAAGCCCGGTTTTGAATTCTTCCGGTTTCAAGGCAGAAAGATAATCTAAAATTTCTGGCCAGTTGCCGCGACTGGTTTCCAAGTAATCCCAGGTTGGCTGTTCAGGCAAGCCTTTTTCCCTAAAAAAGATTCGGGCTATATCCCGGTTTATAAAAGAAGCCTCATAGGCCTGACGAATGGTGTCTTCAAGACGCAAGCGGCGGTTATTTTCTTCAACTTTGGCCGGATCCGGAGACTCAACACTTCGGACGACTGGAGGTATGATATCGAGGTCAATTTCTTTTGGCGAAAAATCAGGTTCAGCCAGGGTCAACCTCAATGTTTCTGTGGTTCCAGCTGTCACTTTAGCCCAGGTGAACAGGTGATCTTTATAGGCTTGAACAATCATGTCTCCCAGACCAGTAACTAAAGAAGTCTGTCCTTCTTGGTCTGTAGTTTTAGTAGCTATAGGATAAAACTCTGCATAATTATAAAGGCAAAAATCTACATTAGCTCCGGCAACCGGGAGGCCGTTGGTACCTCTAACCTCTACCTTCAGAGTAGTTGTTGGGGCGTAAATTGGGAGCTGATTAATTCTGGTATAGAGGTCTGTCTTCTGAAGTGTTTCTTCCAGACCACTATATTGACCGTAGACTGTAGTATCTACCATCATAGCTCTCTTAGCTGGCCCGGTAAACCAGCCCATATTTAATTCAGGCTCAGGTTCACAGGCTCCAAGATAGTACCAGCGGCCATCAACCCAGACTTCAACCCAGGCATGATTATCATCGATATGGGCCCAGCGGGGTGTATATACCTGGCGGGCTGGGATGCTGACTGCTCTGAGAGCCGCGACTGTAAATGTTGATTCTTCTCCACACCGGCCATAGGCGGTTTTAACTGTAGCCAGCGGGGCAGAGGTTCTTTCATCGGTGGGTTGGTAGGTTACCTTTTCATGGCACCAGTGGTTAACCTCCAGAGCAGCCTGATACATATCGAGCCCTTTTATCCGGTTTTTCAGCTCATCGAAAAAAATCCTCCGAGCCCGGTCAGGGTTTTCATTATTAACCCTATAGGGCAAAACGAAATGACGAAAGATAACTTCGGGAATTTTCTCCCCCCAGCTGAAATATCTCCTGGCCTCCAGAGCTATTCTGACCTGTTCCAGATAATATTCACCGTCCAGATTGGCCAAGTCACTGAGAGGCATAAAGGCATATAGAAACTCCAGAGCTTCTTTTTCTTCAAGACTTAAAGGTTTTTTCATGACTGAAAAAAGTTCTTGGTCACGGCCACTGGCCGCTCTAGCTCTATTCAGGTACTGGTTATGGACCAGGCGTCGATAGGCCTTATCATTAAGAAAGTGCTCTCGGCGGCTGCAGCTTGAGGCCAGCAGAATTATACTGATGAGACTTATTAATAGAAATATGAATTTTTTCCCAAAATATCTTTCTGCTAACATAGAGCACCTCTCTTCCTATTTTATTGAGGTCAATTATGATTTTATTATTAGCCCGCCCTGAATATCAAGCCATGGTAAAAGAAGGATAATAGCTATCTAGGTAATATATTAGATGGAAATTGGTAATCTATTCTAAAACAACATCTTTCTCTTGCCTTTAGATATCATTGATTATATAAATAATCCCAGGCTAATATTACCGGTTAATTAGAGGGAGGATCGAATGCCTGGTGATTTATCTTTGAGAAAAACTTTCTTGCGGGTATTTATAGTTTTGCTGGGAATAATTTTAGGATGTTTTTTTCTGACCTCCTGCCAAAAAGGAAAGCTGGAGGAATCACCAGTCTCCAGAGAGGCCGAGGTAAGACCAGGCGTAGAAGTATTTATAGAAAAACACCTGGACTTGGTCGGTGGCAAGAGGGTTGGCTTAATTACCAATCCTTCAGGAGTTGATTCACAATTGAAATCAACCACCAGCCTGCTTCAGGTTACCCCTGAAGTCGATCTAGTGGCTCTCTATGGACCTGAACACGGGATTAGAGGAAATGCTCAGGCTGGAGAATATGTGCCTTTCTATTTTGATGATAAATATCAGCTTCCAGTTTTCAGCCTTTATGGACAGTCCTTAAGACCACACCCAGGAATGTTGAAGAATATTGATGACTACATGAGATCTTTTGATACCCAGATAACTGGTAAGGTTCCAGAAAAGAATATGATAGAAGAAATTGAGGTGATGATTTTTGATATTCAAGATGTGGGAACCAGGGTTTATACTTATATCGCCACCATGGCTTACGCCATGGAAGCCTGTGCTGAGCTGGGGATTGATTTCATAGTGCTGGACCGGCCTAATCCAATTAACGGGCTATTTTTAGAAGGAGCCATACTGAAATATCCAGACTTCAGCTCTTTTGTTGGCCTTTATCCTATCCCACTTCGGCATGGAATGACGGCTGGCGAGCTGGCCAATTTATTTAACGATAGGTTTTTGGGAAAAAAGGTTGGTTTAACGGTCATCCCAGTAGAAGGATGGAAGAGAGAGATGTGGTTTGACCAGACAGGATTGCCCTGGGTGATGCCTTCACCGAATATGCCAACTCTGGAGACAGCCACAGTTTATCCCGGGCAGGTCTATCTTGAAGGAACTAATATCTCAGAAGGCCGAGGAACTACCAGGCCTTTTGAACTTTTTGGCGCTCCCTGGATAGATGGCCATGAGCTCTCTGAGAAACTCAACCAGCTTGGCTTGCCCGGTGTTATCTTCAGAGAAGCCTGGTTTACGCCAAGCTTTTCCAAATTTCAGGGTCAGTTGTGTGGCGGCTGCCAGCTGCATATAACCGACCGAGATTCTTTTGCTCCTTTTTTAACTACCCTCTGGATAATTAGAACAGTTTTGGATAGGTATCCGGATGACTTTAATTTTCATCCTGAATATTTCGACAAAATTATGGGTAATTCTGAAATCAGACAGGCCCTCCAGTCTGGTCTTTCCCCGGAAGAGATTGTTAAAAGCCTTGAATCAGGTCTTAAAGAATTCGAAAAACTTCGGAAGCCTTTTCTTTTATATTAAACTCAATTATAAATAAAACTAAACCGGTCATGATATTTTCCATCATCGTTAAAAAAATATGGAGTCTGAGATGATTTTATATAATCGGTTCTTGTCCCTGATTTCTTTATGGTGAAGAGGAATAAAGCAGGTTTAACTGGATTATTGGTGATTAATTCGGGATAATAAAACTTAGAAAAATAATTAAATTTAAAAGGATAGGTTATCATGGTCTTAAAAAAAGTTTTTTCTCTAAGTAATCCAGTTTCTGCTCTGCTGGATAAAGAACCCCAAGATTTTAGGAGACAGGATTTCTTGAAAATAATTGAGGAAAGAGAACTGGATAAGATTACCTTTCACTATGTTGGTCTTGATAGTAAACTCAAAGAGTTAAAAATACCGGTAACTGATGCCGTTCAAGCTGAAACCATCTTGGCTGAAGGGGAGAGAGTAGATGGCTCTTCCCTCTACAAAGGACTGGTAGATGCTGGGTTATCAGATCTGTATGTGGTTCCGGCTTTTAGTTCGGCCTTCTTAAATCCGTTTGATGACAAAAGCCTGGATTTTATCTGCCGGTTTCTGGACAACGAAGGGGTGCCAATTCGCTTTGCGGTGGATAATATTTTGATTCGGGCTCATCAAACGTTTAAAAAGCATACCGGAATGGAACTACGAGCTCTGGGTGAGCTGGAATTCTATCTATGTAGTGACCTGCCGGACATCTATCCTGCTCAGAAACAACGAGGTTATCATTCCTCATCACCTTTTTTCAAAACTGGCTATGTTTTAGATGAAATGGTCAGATTAATAGCCCAGATATGCGGAGCGGTAAAGTATGCTCATAGTGAAGTTGGTTATCTGGATAAAATTGAAAGTGAGATAGCAGAAATCAAGGGCAAGAAAGCAGAACAGATGGAGATAGAGTTCCTGCCAGAAATAGTTGAAGATTGCGGCAACCATCTGATACTGGCTAAATGGATAATAAGGAATGTTGCTTTTAGGCATGGCATGGTGGTCACCTTTACTCCTAAAATTGAAGAAGGGATTGCTGGAAACGGTCTTCATTTTCATCTGGAACTAAGGCGTAAAAATCACAACATCATGACCGGGTCGGATGGCAGCTTAAGCCGGGAAGCTCGGCAACTCATAGGCGGCCTCTGCCATTACTCTGATTCTCTTACAGCCTTTGGTAACACTGTAGCTTCCTCATATTTAAGGCTTGTCCCTAATCAAGAAGCTCCAACCAGGATATGCTGGAGTGACCTAAACCGCAGTGCCATGATCAGAGTTCCTTTGGGCTGGACTAAGGTCTGTAATCTATCAACTATAGTTAACCCGGAGGAAACAGAGCCTTTTTCCCTTCCTGAAAGTCGGCAAACTGTCGAGTTGAGAACAGCTGATGGAAACGCTCTAATTCACCTTTTCCTGGCTGGTTTGACTATGGCTGCCGATTGGGGCCTTAACCCTGAGACCGCTGATCTCTGGGGAAAAGAGGCCCTGGAACTGGCCAATAAACTATACGTTAGTGGAAATATCTTCCGAGATAAAAAATTGCTGGAAAGCCTAAGACAACTGCCGGGAAGCTGTCAGGCCTCGGCTCAAATTCTTAGGGAAAAAAGAGATCTTTATGAACGGGAGCTGGTCTTTCCATCCAGTATAATTGAGTATGTGATTAGGATGCTGGAAGCAGAGGAGGATGATAATTTGAGTCAGCAATTATCCTCATTGTCTTCTGAAGATCAAAAAGTCTTGCTTCGGAAAATAATGCACAAAGACTTACACAAGCATTAAAGACTTAAAGCCTGGGCCTAACCGGCCAGCCTCTGCCTAAAAAGATCTGTCTAGAAGTGAGTAAAGCGGCTTAATTAGCGGAATCCCTCGAATTCTGAAAAAGGCTCTGCCATAGAGAATTGAACCTGCTCTGAAGTTCCTGATAAAGATCTGAATTTTTATAATTTGGAATAATAGTTGGAGCCTCTTTCTTGACAAGTTTTTTAGTTAATTCGTCCAAACCTATTCTGGCTCTTTTCTCCTTCAGGTAACACCAGATCGCTTGAAGAGCAGCCCCATAAGCTGCTGATTCTGGTTCTTTCACGGTAACTACCGGACTGACAAAGATATCAGCCACTATCTGCAGCCAGGCCTGACTTCGAGCTCCACCACCAGTGGCCCGGAATTCTTCGGCTCTAAGGCCTAAAGATTTCATCCTGGATAAGCCGTATCCCAGATTTAAAATTGTCCCCTCGACTATGGCTCTGGCGAGGTTAGTGCGGTTAAAATTAAGGCGGTTTAAGCCAAATAAAACAGCTGAAGCTTTGGGGAGAGTTGGGACTCTCTCCCCATCTATAAAAGGCAAAAAAATTAATCCCGCTGCTCCTGGTTCAGAATCTTTTATTAGCTTTTCCAGTTCTTCATTACTCAGGTTGAGCAATTTTTTGAAAAGTTCGGTGACGTTGGTGACATTCATAGTACAAAGCAGGGGAAGCCAGCCTCCGGTGCTATCACAAAAGGCAGCAATTTCTCCCTCGGGATCAATCAAAGCCTCTGGCGAATAAAAAAAGACTGTTCCTGAAGTTCCCAGACTTACAGTTCCGATTCCTGTCACAACATTACCGGTCCCAATGGCGGCCATCATGTTGTCACCACCGCCAGCTGAGACCAGAACTCGGCCGAAGCCGAATTTTTGAGCAATCTTATCCCTTATATATCCCACTGGTTCAGCCGGATGACTTATTGGGGGTAGTTTTTCCTTTAAACTGGGGTCGATAGTTTTAAGAGCTTCTTGATGCCAGCATCGTTTTCTAATGTCCATTAGACCAGTTCCAGAAGCATCTCCATATTCCATTTGGGCTTGGCCAGTTAAATAAAGATTTAAATAATTATGAGGCAAAAGAACCAGATAGAGTCGGTTATAATTTTCCGGTTCATGCTTTTTTAACCAAAGGATTTTTGAAGCGGTATAACCCACTGCCAGATTAATCCCCAGTTTTTCTATAAAGGCCTCTTTTCCCCCCAGAGCTCTGATTATTTCTTCTGTTTCTTCAATGGTGGAGGTGTCATTCCAGAGTTTGGCTGGTCGTATTGGTTGGAACTCTTTATCTAAGGGTACAAATCCGTGCTGCTGAGCAGAAATTCCCAGGCAGACTACAGCTTCTGGCTTTATTCCAGCTGTCTTTACGGCTTCATCTATTGCCCTGTCTGCAGCTTCAATCCAGTCTCGGGGATGCTGTTCTGATTCACCCGGCTGGAGCCCGGAAATCATTTTATGAGGACTATAGCTTCTGGCTTCAACCTTTCCTGATTCTATCTCTACCACCAAGACCTTAGTTCCCTGGGTGCCAGAGTCAAGACCTAAGGCGTAAAGTTTAGCTTCCATCTTTAGTTATTTGAGGTTTTACTCGAAGCCTCTGCCCAAATTTTCTTGATTATTCTTATCAGGAAAAAGGTTGAGATGACAAAAAGGCCTGTCCAGAAAATAGCCAGAGAAATATGGCCATAGATGTAAGCTCCTGTACCGAACAGGGCTGAATAAACGAACAGGCAGCCAGTAATCCAGCCAGTAAAAGACAACGTCAGGCTATCAGGAGAGCTATCCAACCCTGATTCAGCTCGGATCTTTTTCCAGCCGGGGCCGGCCGGCTTGACTAACTTATAGAAAGAAATCAATTTTTCTTTTTTAACCGGTTTGGTCAAATAGGTAACAGCCAGCCAAATAACTGTGGTAAAGGCAATAGTCACCAATAACGAGATATGCTGGGGAACAGGATTACCCAACTTCCCTTTGATAAAGAAATATACTGCAACTGAAAAAGAACTGGCCATGGCGGCTATCTCTGACCAGGCATTTATTCGCCACCAAAACCAGCGTAGCAGATAAATCAGCCCGGTTCCAGCTCCTATGGATAGCATCAGGTCAAAACTGGCTTTAGCTGATTCCAGAATAAAAGTTAGCAAGCAAGCTAGAATCATCAGAATGACGGTCATCACTCTACCGGCAGTTACGTAATGTTTTTCATCAGCTCCCTTTTTGATGAAACGGCGGTAAAAATCATGGACCAGATAAGAACTACCCCAGTTCAGATGAGTCACCAGGGTGGAGACATAAGCTGCCAGCATCCCGGCTACCATGATTCCCAGAAAACCTGGCGGCAGAAATCTGAGCATCGCCGGATAAGCCATATCATTCCCAATTAGTTTGGGGTCAACTGCGGGAAAAGCTTTCTGAATGTCTATAAGTTCAGGGTAAATGATGAAAGAACACAGGGCGACCAAAATCCAGGGCCAGGGTCTCAGAGCATAATGAGCGAAGTTAAAAAACAGAGTCCCAGACAAAGCGTCCTTTTCACTTTTGGCGGCCAGCATCCTCTGAGCAATGTAGCTGCCTCCTCCGGGTTCAGCTCCAGGATACCAAACAGACCACCACTGGATGGCTATTGGTATGATGAATATTGATAGGGCAATCGTCCAGTTTCCAAAATCAGGCAACAGGCTTATGGACTGGGCATCGAGTTTCTGGAATAAACCTGAAAGACCGCCTATTTCTGGCTGCTTAAGAGCGAAAACGGCTGCCGAAATCGCCCCGGTCATGGCTATGCCGAACTGAATCAAATCAACTACTAAGACTCCCCAGAGCCCGGCCAGAGCGGCAAAAGTTACGTTAATGATACCGCAGAAAATCAGGGTTTTGGCCATAGGCCAGCCCAGGATGACATTGGCTATCTTGGCTGCGGCTAGATTGACTGAAGCCATAATCACACAGTTGAATAAGAGACCCAAATAAATAGCTCTAAAACCGCGGACAAATGAAGCTGGTTTACCAGAATATCTAAGCTCATAGAATTCCAGGTCAGTCAGGACCTGGGACCTTCTCCATAATCGGGCGTAAAAAAATACTGTCATCATTCCGGTCAGCAGAAAAGCCCACCAGACCCAATTGCCAGCGACCCCATCATTCCGAACAATATTGGTAACCAGGTTTGGGGTGTCGGTGCTGAAGGTGGTGGCAACCATCGAGATGCCAATCAACCACCAGGGGGCTGCTCGGCCAGAAGTAAAAAATTCTGCCGTGTTCTTGCCGGCCCGGCGGCTGAGGATAAGTGGAGGCAAAAAACAGATACCTATGGAAACTACTATTATGATCAAGTCAAGCGAGGTTAGGTTCATTTTCCAGCCCTCATTAAGATTATGATTAAATTCTTATATCACAGGCTGGAAAATTAAGTCAAAATACCAGGTTGGGATCCTGATCCTTAGTATTCTTGCCATTCTGGCTTATGGTCATAGACCCATTTATAGTAATCAAGATACTTCAGCTCAGTAGTTGCATCCTGGTCCAGCAGGACAATAGCTTGAGGGTGCAGTTGTAAAGCGGAAGCAGGAACCATGGCGGTTAAAGGACCTTCCACAGCCTGAGCCACAGCCCGGGCTTTTTTCTGGCCAAAAGCCATTAACAAACAGATTCTGGCCTCAAGAATTGTCCCGATTCCCATGGTAATGGCCTTGAAGGGAACCTCGTCTTTACTCCCAAAAAAAACTGCGTTGCTCTTCCTGGTCTGCTCAGTTAAGATCTCAATTCTTGTCCGGGAAGATAGAGATGAAGTTGGTTCGTTATAACCAATATGACCGTTAACTCCTATACCCAAAACCTGAATATCTATTCCTCCAGCCTTTTCAATTTCTTGCTCATAATCTTGGCAATGAGCTTGAAGGTCAGCAGCCAGCCCATTTGGAAAATGGACGCTCTCGGGTCGAATGTTTATTTGGCTAAATAGATTTTCCCACATAAAATGATGATAGGAGGAGGGGTGACCAGGAGATAGTCCGACATATTCATCAAGGTTGAAGGTAACAACTCGACTAAAATCCAGGCTTCCTTCTCGGTACATTTTTATTAGCAATTTATAGAGAAACAGTGGAGTATTGCCGGTAGCCAATCCGATAACTGGCCGGGGCTTTTCGAGGATAATTTTTTTTATCAGCTTGGCGGCCAACCAGCTGGCCTTCTGGCTATCAGGCTGAACTATGATTTCCATCTACTGATTTCTCCTTTCTATTATTATGATTTTTTAATCTCTGGTAAAGTAGCAGCCGCTACCGCTTGCCCCACTCGACGGCCCTTCTCATCGGTTAGATGAATTTCTATCTTTTCTTTTAATTCAGGAAATTCTTCAATCAGGACTCTTTCGGCCTCTTGTTTGATCAGTTCACCAGCCAGACCAGAGGTTACCCGGCCCAGGATCAACAGATTTCTGTAATCATAAAAAAGGGAGTAAAGCTGGATGGTATATCCCAGATAAATTCCGAGATCTTTAAAAACCCTGACAGCCCGGTCATTCCCCTTTTCAGCAAAGCCCTGGATTTTTCTAAGTCTAACCGGAAGGTTTTCTGCCCCGGAAAAGCTGAAGCCGGCTGTCGTAGCCAGTTTGTTTACAGCCTGCTGGGAAAAGTACATGGCCCCTACGCCCCGATCGCCCGACCATTCATCCACAGCGGCCGCTGGATTCAGGTCAACCGGAGCAAAAGCCAGCTCATCCAGCCAACCGGGTAAATGGCCTTTTGAATTCAAATAACCTCCGGCTTCACTTGAACCCATGGCTATCCCCAGAATGGCTGTCCGGTTGAGACTGAGATGACCGGCCAGGGCGGTGATTTCACCATCATTGATGATTTCAAAAGGAACAGCCCATTCTTTCTGCATTTCGACAAATAGATTTTTTACTTTTTTTTCAAAAATGCTTTTTGGAACTGCTCGAAAGAGAGAGGCGATTTTGACCTGATTGTTAATGTAAATTCCAGCGGCACTTCCTCCGATAGCTTGAACCTTTGGTAAATGAGTCTCGGCTTCTTTGAGTCCAGACTGAAGATGATGATAATGATAGGAAGGGTCAGGTTGTTCCTGGGGATTCCAGGGGATTTCCTGGCTGAAGACCACCTGACCTTCCTTAACTGCGGCTACCTTAAAATCGCTGGCTCCAAGGTCAAAACCCAGGCGGCAACCATCTAAGTGTCCTCCGAGGATAAGATGGCTTTCTCTATCTTCAGGAAACTGACCGGCTGAAACCATTATCACTTCAAAAGGTTTTCCGTAAACTGAACTCATTAAATCGACATCAAATCCTCTTTGACCCTGGGAAGAATACAGTTTTTTAAGGTGCTGGTAAATTAGCTCGGGGCCCTGGAAATAGATTTTCCAACCGCCTTTTTGCCAGAGTAAAAATTTTATCAATTTTTCAACATAGACCTGGGTTAGAGGCAGTGTTTCCTCTGATAAAGGAAGGATTTTATCTGTCCAGCCGGCCAGAAGGCCATTTTCTCTTTCCAGACCGATTCTAATCTTCTCCGAGTTTTCTTTGGCTAGATCCCGATACCAGACTATAAATTTGCCTAAGGGAAGGAATTGATAGTCGAATTCTGGATTTAATTTTGGCCGGATTTGCCTTTCGACTGCCTGAATTATCTTAGGATACATCTAAACTGCCTCACGGTGGTTAATTATACCAATATTTGCCCCACTCGACGATATAAATCTATCTGGATGGATTTTATAAATCAACTTACGTTTTTTATGGCAGGATTTCAGGCAGGCTTAGAATTATCATAATTTTTCCCGAAAATTCTATGATTATTTTCTAATAAAAGATGTTACCATTTTTTTCTCAACCATTAATAATAATCTCAGAGTAGGGAAAGTTTTATGAATAATCTCGGCTAATTAATGTTACCAGATAAACATTCAGTCCAATTGACCCAAAAAACGAAAGATACTCTGGATTATTTTTGAATAATTCTGGATAATAGATGTGATTTCTTGTTGAAATGAACAAAAATAACAGATATCGATCCTTTTTGTTTATCGTTTTGATTGCCAGTCTAATTATAGGCACTTCAGGCTTTATTGGTCAGGGGAAAACAGGCAGTAAACCTCTAAGGGCTGGCGAGGGCCGAGACGGGCCCTGGTGGATGAAGTCAACGGCCTTATCGGTTCAAGGTCGGATGCCCAGCCTAAAGTCAAAGAAATGGTGGAGGAAAGCCCAGAACCTCAGCCCTGGGGAGACGTTGATACTTGATGAAGGTGGCGAAGCCAGAGACAGGATGGCTGTTAGGATTGAAAGTTATGATCTTGGCGGAGGAACTAAAGCTGAAATTTTGGTCTGGACAATTGATGATGATGGAGATAACAGCCTTAAAGCCGGTGGCGATTTTCATGATGACTGTTATCTTTATGATTTGAACCGCGATGGTCAGGTAGATTTGATGGTGGATTATGCGGATGAGAACGGAGATGGTCAGGCGGATTTTATGGAGGTTCGGTATTTTGAAAGAGGATATCTGGTCAAGGGTTGGTTTGGTTATGATTTTGAGCATATCGGTGAAATCATTAAGTTTAAAAATCCACTGGACTTGATGGCTGAGAGATTTAGCCAGAATTTTTCTGGTAAAAAGCTTTATTTTAAAAATATCTACCAAGGCTCAAAAAGAAGCTGGTGGCCGGCAGAGATTTGTCCGGCAGCCAGCTTTGACCTTAATAGTGACAGTTTAACAGACCTGGTAGTTCATTTTAATCTGGAGGACGAAGCTACTGGACCAGTCATCGGAAGCCTTGATATAAGTTATGATGCTGATCGGAATAATAGCCTGGAAAACCCTTTTCATTATGACCTGGGGCTGGTTCTGGAAGGAAAACAAGAATATAACCTTGAGGAATTCCGAATCTATTCTGACAAAAGAAGGCCTCCTCAAGAAGCTCTGGCAATTCCCTATGAAATGATTTTAGATCAGATCCAAGGATACCAGGCCCAGAGGGCCGGTTTATCCTGGAAAGAATTTCCTGATGAGAAGCTGGATAGACAACCGGAGTCTAAAGGATTTGAGGGGCATGGAATAGGTTGGCTGTGGGAGCGAAGACAACTGGCTGGTTCTTCCTCCAATATCCAGAAATGGAATGTCCGGAGAGAAGTGGCCTACAACCTGGATGGTTCTGTTGAACTTTATTACAGCCAGCTTGATCAGAAAATTCATCTTTTCGGGGCAGAGGAAGGCTGGCTGCCGATAGGCAATTTTGCCGGGATGCCGGCAGTCGGAGAAATTCGTTATTTTGATACTGATGGTAATGGGTTTTTCGATCGAAGAGAGATCTATCTGGCTAGCAGCAGCAGACCAGTATTTGTTCTGTCGTCCAGAAAAGAAAAAAGCCAAAAATTGTCTTTTGATTTTGATTTACAGCGGCTTTCGGAATTTTATCTAAATGAAGCTCTACCAGCGGCTGTCTCTCAGACCGATAAACTCATTCAAGCTATGAAAGAATGCTATACTTATGAACCACCCGCTGGCTTTCTTCAAGCTCTGAGCCAGGCATCCTTAAGTGAAAGGTGTTTTTTACAAGAATATTACAGTTTAATGTATTTCATTAATTTGCGGGATCATTTTTTAACTATAGTCAACCAAATTCTTTTTCAGGAATTGCCTCAAGATGATCGGGGACGACCGGTGGGCGACCTTCACCCAAAGGTCTTCCAGGATCCGCGACAGGTATGGAAACCTCTGAAATCTGATCTGGCCTGGAAACTGGCTAAACTCTTAAGTGAGCTGGAGCAAACCTATGCTGAGGCTGAAACTGATGAATTTGTAGAAATAATCAAAAAAATAAATGAGTTAGGATTGTAAAAGGTGTCTAACAGGATAGGAGTAAGTTGTGGTCATTATTTTTAGACCCTTAAATTATTTTTTGTCATACATTTGATTTTTTAAAAAACTCTGATATCATAAATATGGCTTTGCTTTGCTGGCTGGGCAAAGTCAAAGGATACCCTCCTTCAATCATCCCCCTATTTTGAGATTTTCCCCTAACCCCAACAGCCAGCACCCTGTTTACATCAAGACAAAATTAGGATATTTTTATGTTTCTTAATCGCCTGCATTGATAACGCAGGTTAACCTGGATTATTTGGGAGTAATCTAGGATCATTAGTGTTTTTGAATATTCCTGGTTGAATCATAACAGAAATGAAACTACCTCAAAGACCATCTCTTAGCCGTCAAAACAAACTCTGGAGCCGGGATTTTATCATAGGCTTATTAGCCTATTTTTTTCTGTTCTTATCGATCAGCCTATTTTTTATTTTCCCGCTGTATTTAAGGCAGTTTGAGCCCCGTGGAAGTCAGGTAGGCTTAATAATGGGAATTCATAGCCTGACGGCCATTGCCATCAGGCCTTTTTTTGGCAGGCTGATCGATCGGCGGGGTGGCAAGAGATTTTCCCTTCTGGGAATTGGTCTTCTTATTTTAGTCGTACCTCTTTTTCATCTGGTTAAGGACGCTGGCTCTCTACCGGTTTTTCTTAGAGCCCTAACTGGCATCGGTTGGGGTATTAGTATGACGGCTACTATCACTATGTGTACTGACCTGGCTCCGGTACCAAGTATAGCCAGGTCTATTGGGATTGTCGGGGTGGCTGGGTTAGTGGCTAACGCTGTTGGTCCTACCTTGGGAGAAGAAATTATCAAGCACTGGGGATTTCCTGCTTTGTTTAACACCAGTCTGATTTTTTTAATTCTATCTTTTATCCTGGTCAACCTGACCAAGGAACTGCCAAGGGAAGAGCGGGATGAAGCTAAAACTTCAGTCCGGGGATTTAAAAGCCTGTCTTCCTGGCTGCTGCTTCTGATAATCGGGTCAATGCCGATCATCCATGGTTCCATCAGAGGGGCGATAATTTATTTTATGCCTCTGCTGGTCAAATACCTGAACCTGGGGCGAGTCGGTCCATTTTTTTTAGTTTTCTCAGCGGCAGCTATCTTATCCAGGTTTAAGCTGGGTGGTCTTTCAGACAGTTTCGGCCGAAAGAAGGTAGTATTTCTGTCAGCCCTCATCATTGGTTTGAATCTCTTGCTGATTTCCCAGATAAAATCAATGCCATTATTGCTATTCACCGGTTTTATTGGAGGACTTGGTCAGGGAATGATATTCCCGGCACTCAGTACTTATCTGATTGATTTCTTGGGCCGTGAAAACAAAGGATTAGCCATCAGCCTTTATAATTCGCTTTTTGATGCTGGAATGGGGCTGGGATCAATGTTTTTTGGCTGGATGACAGAAATTGTGAGTTTGCCATCTATGTACTTAATAGCTGGAATTATCTTGCTTTTTGCCAATGTTATTTTTAAGATAAAAGCACCGGAGCCCGGAATCGAGAGCCTTAAATAATAAAAGAAGGGAGGAGGGCCACAATGGAAGATTTCTTTACCTTGATTAAAAACAGGAGAACTATTCGGCAGTTTCAACCAGAAGAAATTCCGACTAATATCCTGCTGGAGCTGGCAGATTTAGGGCGCCTGGCACCCTCGGCTTCTAATCTTCAACCCCTGGAATTTCTTCTGGTGAACGATCAGACAGTGAGGCAAAAGGTGTTTGCTGGCCTTCGCTGGGCAGCTTATATAAATCCGGCCGGAAATCCCAAGCCCGGACAGGAGCCAACTGCCTATATCGTAATCCTGGTAAACACTGAGATCAGAAAGGAGGGCTATCAGCATGATGTTGGAGCATCAGCTGAAAATATTATCCTGGGAGCTTTCACCCAGGGCATCGGCAGCTGCTGGCTGATTTCCATAGATCGGGACAGGTTAAGAAATGCACTGGATATCCCGGAAAAATATCTGATTGATTCTGTGCTGGCTCTTGGTTATCCGGCTGAAAAACCTGTTATAGAAGATTTTAAGGGGTCAGTTAAATACTGGAAAGATGAAACAGAAGTTCTGCATGTGCCGAAGCGAAAACTGGAGGAAGTAGTCCATCTAAACCGCTACGGGCAAAGAATTAAGAATTAAAATTGCCTGGTTACATTCCAGCTACAGTCATTTCGGCTACCTTGATGGTTGGGCCACAGATGGAACTTTCAAATTGCAGATCATTACCGACCAGCTCAATACTTTTCAGAATCCGTCCGAGATTTCCAGCGATAGTAATCTCTGAAACTGGATAGGCAATTTCCCCATCTTCAAGCCAAAGGCCAAAAGCGCCGCAGGAGATATCTCCCGTTACTGGATTTAAACCATGGCCAATGATTTTGGTCAGCAGGAGACCTTTTTGAGTTGAACTTACGATTTCTTCTGGAGCTGTCGTTCCAGGCTCAATAAAAAAATTATTGGGAACAACGCTATGACCATTCCCATTACCGGTAGGAACCAACTTAAGTTTTCTGGCAGCATAGGTATTACAAAGATAGTTTTGAAGCAAGCCCTTCTCGACCACTACTGTCCTCTGGGTTGGAACGCCTTCTGAGTCAAAGGGCCTGGAACCAAGTTTCCCCGGCAGGAGTCCATCATCTATTACTGTAACTAAGCGGTTACCAATTGTCTGACCAAGCTTTCCTTCTAAGAAAGTAGTCTTCTGGTAGACAGCGGTACCTGAAACACAGGCAAACAGGAAAGCCAGCAGCCAGGAAGTCATGGTGGGTTCAAAAACAACCGGGACATTCTGGGTTCTAATCTTTCGTGGATGAAGTTGCCGAACAGTTCTTTCCACTGCCTTTTTACCTACTTCTTCAGGTGAGGCCAGATCTTTAAGATGTCTCTTGGCAGAAAACCAGTAATCTTCGACCAACTGATCACCACTTCCAGCTTGAAGGTCCAAGCTCAGACTGCAATAAGTCTGGCGATACTCTCCAGCAAAGCCATTGGAATTAACCAGCAGGCTCTTAATTTCGTTGGTCAAAAAGCTGGCTCCGAAAGAATTGGTGATCCGTTTATCCTGGAGAGCAACCTTTTCAGCAGCCCGAGCTAATTTGATTTTTTCTTTAGGCTTCATCCTGGAAATCTCGGGGTCATAGAGTCTAAGGGAGTTCTCGTTTACCTTAAAAGTGGCTGAAACAGGTAATCCGGCATATTCATCAGGCTGGGTTAGCTCAGCTCTCCTTATAGCGTTTCTGACCAAGGTCTGGAGGACTGGAAGTCTTAGGTCAGAAGAACTGGCTGAAGCAGCTTTTTTATCCTTGAAAACTCTCAGGGAACAATATCTGGAACCAGCCTCAACCAGGTTTTCAATTTTTCCCCGTCTGACATCCACATTAAATTCCAGGCCATCATAAAGGGTAACTTCTATTTCCTCGGCTCCTTGTTTTTTACCATAATGGACAATCTTTTCAGCCAGGTTTCTTAGATTATTAGTATCATCTTTAGGTTTCATTTAATTCCCCCGAGAGTCATCTTTGAGATTTTCATAGTAGGACAACCATCTGAGATAGGAACTTCCTGACCCTCCTTTGAACAGGTGCCGGTTTGCCAATCAAATTCCAGATCGGAACCAACCATTTCTACTTTCTGTAGAATATCCAGATTAGTTCCTATAAGCGTAGCCTGCTTTATAGGTCTTCCCAACTTACCATTTTCAATCAAGTATCCAGAAGAAGCTGAAAAAGTAAATTTTCCAGAATCCTCAACCTGGCCGCCCGAGAGTCGGCTGACATATAGGCCTTTTTTAACCGAGCGGATAATTTCCTCGGGTTGATATTCTCCGGGCTCAAGGTAAGTATTACTCATCCTGGGTAACGGCCAATTAGTAAAATCCTGGCGTCGTCCGTGACCTGTAGGCCGACATTTCATCAACTGGGCTGAAAGCAGGTCCTGAAGAAAACCTCTGACCTGCCCCTTTTCTATTAATAGAGTTGGCTGGGGCGGGGTGCCTTCATCATCGAAGTTGTACGAACCCCTTAGACCCGAGATGGTAGGATCGTCATATATAGTAATCTGCTCAGAGCCTACCTTTTTCCCCAGCTTATCCCAAAGTATGGATGTTTTTTTCCTGACAAAATCAGCCTCCAGTAAATGACCGACTGCCTCATGAATAAGAACGCCGCTATGTCCGGGCCCTAGAACCACAGTAAACTCACCAGCCGGGGCTTCAGCCGCCTCCAGCAATTGGATAGCTTCCCAGGCTGCTTCCCGGCCAATTTTTTCGGGAGTAAGATTGTTTGAGAAATAATCCAGACCAACTCGGCCGCCTCCGCCTGAAAATCCTGCTTCTTTGCGGCCCTTTTTTTCTGCTACAACCATGGCGACTATTTTGACCATTGGCCTATCTTCTAAAACTGACAAGCCTTCTGAATTAACCAGCCAGATTTGTTGCTTTGATTCTGTGTAGGCCACCTGGATTTTCTTAATAGCTGGGTCAAAATTCTGAGCCGCTCTGTAGGTTTTCTCAACCAGGTCAAGCTTATCCTTTAGAGGCCTGGAGGTAGGGAAGCCCTTGACTAAAGATACATCTCTTTCTGGCCTTAGAGTTTTGAACTGCTTTGAGGAGCAAAAACTCCTGGACGAATTTGCTATGGCCGCAGCGTTGGCAGCCACTTGTTTGAGCTTTTCATCTGAGAGGTCGTTGGTATATGCATAACCGGTTCGGTCTTTTTTTATGACCCTCAGTCCCAGGCCGCGGGTAAGGTTCTCCGAGGATTCTTTGATAATATCTTCTTCCATCAGGACAGAACGCGAAATCCTGTATTCCAAAAAAATGTCAGAAAATTCTCCACCCTTAGAAAGTGCCAGGTCCATGAGTTTTTTCAGCTCTGGCCACTCAAGTGGAAATAATTTTTTTCTAAAATTAACCCTAATTTTTTTATTGGTCATTTTGATTAGCCTTTGCCCTGGGAAAATTTAAAGGCAATTTTGGCACAAAATTGCCAATTTGGCAATATCTCAGCCATGATTATCTGATAGGCTCAATAAAATCAAGTTGACCTGCCCGAGTCGAATTCCTATAATCATCTATCATGGACTGGGAAAAAGTTGATCATTTAATTGACCTGGCTTTAAGTGAAGACTTACCTTCTGGCGATTTGACCACTGAAGCAATAGTTGGAGCGGCGGTTCCAGCTGAAGCTGTTTTATTAGCCAAACAGGCGGGAATTCTGGCCGGAGTTGATATCGCCGCCAGAGTTTTTGCCAGACTGGAGCCAAAAATAATATTTAAGAAAAAGATGGAAGATGGCCACGAATTTCAGGATGGCCAGATTCTGGCAGAGCTTGCGGGGCCGGCAGCTTCTATTCTTACTGCTGAAAGGACTGCCTTGAATTTTTTACAGCGACTTTCAGGAATTGCTACCTTGACTAAGTCATTTGTCGACGAAATCAAAGGTACCAGAGCCAGAATTCTGGATACCAGAAAAACTACTCCGGGCTGGCGACAGCTAGAAAAGTATGCCGTCAAAATGGGAGGAGGTCACAACCACCGCCTGAGCCTGTCTGATATGATACTGATTAAGGATAACCATATTAGAATTGCTGGAGGGTTAGAAGCGGCCCTAAGAAAAGCTAAAGAATATCTCCAGGCTACTGGGAGATCTGATCTCAAAATTGAAGTTGAGGCGGCTTCACTGGATGAGGTTAGAGAGGCCTTAAGAATCGGCACTGCTGACTGGATCATGCTGGATAATATGTCGCTTAATGAAATTAAGGCCGCAGTTGAACTGGTTGCCGGGAGAGTTCTTTTAGAAGTTTCTGGAAAAGTCAATTTACGGACTGTTAAAGCTCTAGCGCTTACCGGAGTAGATTTTATCTCAGTAGGGGCCCTGACCCATTCCTTTAAATCAGCAGACATTTCCTTAGAATTTCTTTGAGAAATCAAAATGACTAAAAAAACCATCCAGGAAGAGCTTTATTCTGACGTTCTCATTATCGGTTGTGGAATTGCTGGAGCTACTGTTGCTCTGGAAGCCGCTCGGCGTGGTCTCCAGGTAAACCTGGTAATAAAATCTTCTAACATTGAGGGTTCTAATACCTATTGGGCCCAAGGTGGAATAGTTTCTTTTGGTGACGATGACGAACCAGCCCTGCTGAAAGAAGATATTCTGAAGGCTGGTGACCGGATAAATAATCCAGAGTCAGTAGAGTTGTTGGTAGAAGAAGGGAAAAAAGCTGTCGACGAGGTTTTAATTAATGACCTTAAAGTGCCTTTTGCCAGGTCTTCACCAGAAAAGCTAGATTATGCTCTGGAAGGTGGTCATTCGAGAAGAAGAATTCTCCATGTGGCCGATGCTACTGGCAAGACTGTTGCCTCGGCCTTTTACGACAGACTCAGACAAATTCCCTCTGTTCACTTATATTTTAACCACACTGCAGTTGACTTGCTGACCGTGCCCCACCATTCTACAGATCCGCTGAGCTACTACCAGGAACCTCGCTGTGTCGGAGCCTATGTTCTTGATAACCAAACTGGTAGGGTTAAAAAGTTTCTGGCGGGGTATACTGTCCTGGCTACAGGGGGTTGCAGTGCTGTCTATCAGTTTACTTCTAACCCGCGATCAACCATCGGGTCGGGTTATGCCATGGCTCTCAGAGCTGGAGCCAGAATAGTCAATATGGAATACATTCAATTTCACCCGACTCTGCTTTTTACTAGAGAAGCTGATGGATTTCTAATTTCTGAATCGGTAAGAGGCGAAGGGGCCAGACTTAAAACTACTGATGGCCGGACTTTTATGGAAAAATACACTCCTCAGAGAGAATTGGCTCCAAGAGACGAAGTGACCAGAGCTATCTATCAGGAAATGATTAACACCAATACCAGCTTTGTTCTACTGGATCTGGCTAGCTATGCTAAGATGAATATTAAGAAAAGATTCCCTTACATCTATAAAACCTGCCTGGAGTATGGCATTGACATCACTAAGGAGCCAATTCCGGTAGTCCCAGCGGCTCATTTCTGCTGTGGGGGTGTTTTGACCGACCTTTGGGGACAGACCTCCTTAAAAGGTTTATATGCGGTAGGTGAAGTAGCCTGTACCGGAGTTCATGGAGCCAATCGGCTGGCTTCAACTTCCCTTTTAGAGGGGTTGGTCTGGGGGATCAGGACTGCTAAAAGTATTTCCACAAAATTTGAACCAGGACTGCCTTATGATCCAGGTAAGATTCATCCCTGGTACTATCCTAATGGGGAGGAAAGGATTGACCCGGCTCTGATTTATCAGGATTGGGCAACCATCAGAAGCACCATGTGGAATTATGCTGGCATCATCAGAACCAGCAAACGTCTCGAGAGAGCCAAAGCCGACCTGGAGTATTTGAAACATAGAATCGACAAGTTTTACCAGGAAGCCCCTATGAATCCGGAGATAGTCGATCTCAGGCATGGCCTACAGGTTGCCTTGATGATAACTTATGCTGCTCTGGGTAATCCTGAAAGCCATGGCTGCCACTATCGCCAGGATTAAAGCGAAAATTTGACTTTTGTCGGTTGCAGATTAGAATAACCTCTTTAATAATAAGTATTAAGTTGATTAACAGATTTCTCGAGAGTAATCTATCGGGTAAGGAAAAGAGGCAAGTTAATTAACAAAGTGGAGATTGCTTATGTCAGAACAACTTGATCTGAAAAAGACCTTAAATTTGCCCCAGACTTCATTTCCCATGAAGGCTAAGCTGGCTCAGAGGGAACCAGAAATAATCGAAAAGTGGACCAGGACTAATCTCTATGAAAGGATTATAAAAAGCCGGAAGGGGCGACCAACCTATGTGCTCCATGATGGGCCACCATATGCCAATGGGCACATCCATCTGGGAACTGCTTTGAACAAGATCCTGAAAGATTTTATTATCAAATCCAGAACGATGAAAGGCTACCTTTCCCTTTACGTTCCTGGCTGGGATTGCCATGGCCTGCCAATTGAAATCAGGGTTGATCAGCTTTTGGGTGAAAAAAAGAAAGAGCTTTCTGTAATTGAAATAAGAGAAGAATGCCGCCAATACGCTTTGAAGTTTATTGATATTCAGAAAGAAGAATTCATCCGCCTGGGTGTCTTTGGTGAATGGGAAAAGCCATATTTAACTATGAATCCTGGGTATGAAGCAGAGGTCCTGAGGTTTCTGGCGGCCTTCTTTGAATCGGGTAATATTTATAAAGGCAAAAGGCCGGTCCACTGGTGCCTGAACTGCCAGACTGCTTTAGCTGAAGCAGAAATTGAATATAAAGAAAAAACCTCGCCTTCAATCTATATAAAATTTCCCTTAATTTCTGACCTGACAGAGAGAATTCCACAGCTCCAGGGGAAAAAAATTTCAATCATAATCTGGACAACTACTCCCTGGACTCTTCCGGCCAACCTGGCTATTGCCGTTCATCCTGATTATGAGTATGTGGCTG
>Ga0265295_1003075_pt1 | contig 24976 bp, 16 predicted proteins | sample Munlansysbiofilm_FD_192503 | JGI IMG/M metagenome (GOLD analysis project Ga0265295, IMG submission 192503) | Leachate microbial communities from a municipal landfill in Southern Ontario, Canada - Methane capture system biofilm | ecosystem: Engineered > Solid waste > Landfill > Unclassified ... | reverse complement strand
TGCTGCAAGGAGCCCTCGAACTGGCGCTCCAAGGAAAGCCTGCCGGACTATCTGAAGCGCCACGGCGTCATGGGCCTGGAAGGCATCGACACCCGCGCCCTGACCCGCCACCTGCGCATCCACGGCGCCATGCGCGGGATCATCTCCACGGCCGACCTGACGCCCGAAGAACTCGTGGCCAAGGCAGCGGCCCTGCCGTCCATGGAAGGCGCAAATCTGGTCGAATTCGTGGCCCCCAAGGAACCCTACTACTGGAACGGAACCGAGCCCGTGCCCGCGAAGATGAGCGGCGATCTGCCCGAGTGGCCCGAGGATTCCGAAGGCAGCCTGCGTGTGGTCGTGTACGACTACGGCATCAAGTGGAACATCCTGCGCCTGCTGGCGGCGGAAAATCTGACCATCCTGGCCGTGCCCCCGACTTTTCCGGTGGAGCTCGTCAAAAAGTTGGCCCCCAGCGGCGTCTTCCTGTCCAACGGCCCCGGCGATCCGGCGACCCTCAAGACGGAGATCGCCATCATCAAAGAGTTGTGCGAACTCTACCCCGTGGCCGGCATCTGCCTTGGGCACCAGCTTCTTGGCATCGCCCTCGGGGGCACCAGCTTCAAGCTCAAATTCGGCCACCACGGCATCAATCATCCCGTGCGCGACGATATTACCCGAAAGATTGAAATTTCTTCACAAAACCACGGTTTTTGCGTAGACATCTCCAATCTGGATTTTCTGGAGCAGACGCACCTCAACCTGAACGACCAGACGCTTGAGGGCTTCCGGCACAAAACAAAACCCATTTTCGGCGTGCAGCACCACCCTGAAGCCGGCCCCGGACCGCACGACAGCCAGTACTTTTTTGCGCGCTTCAGGCGCATGGTCGAAACCGGCCAAGTTCAATAACATCTACCGCGCACGCCGCGCAAGGAGCCTCCATGTCAGCAGAGATTCTCAAGGCCAAAAAACAGCTTGGAGAAGTCAATATGCTGCTCAAACAGGGAAAGCTCCTTGCCGCCGTGGCCAATCTGCACGAGGCCGTCGGATTCATCCTCAAGGCTCAGCTCATGAAACATGAGATGCAGTCCTTCACCGAGTCTCTCGACAAGGCCGCCTACCACCTCGCCAACGACCGCGAACTCAAGAAAATCTATCCGCTTCAGATCAGCTACAAGCCCGGCGAAGAGCGGGAACTTCTTGCCAGCCTCTACGCCCTTTTGGCCTTTCTGCAGGAAAATCTTGCCGACGAGGCCAATTCCCACCTGGCCGCGATGGCGGAATACCGGCGCAAGCAGCTGGAACTTGCCAAAAAACTTCTCGAAACCGACGAAACCGCCAAGGCCCAGCAGGTCTGCGGGCGTCTCATCGACGCGGCCAAGACCGACTCGGAACTCAAAGTCACCGTAGCCGACATCTTCCTGGAATTCGGCAAGTACGACGAGGCCTTAGAATACCTGAAAGCCGCCTACGAGGACAATCCGGATTCAGCCCATGTCTTCAACAAGCTGGGCATGGTCCTGCGCAAGTCGGGCAGGCTGGAAGAGGCAGAGAAATTCTACATCCAGGCCTTGGAGCGCCAGTCACACGACGAGGTCATCTACTTCAACCTGGGCCGGGTTTACCTGGACATGAAACGCTGGAAAAACGCCGTCGCCGCCGCCGACCGCGCCCTGGCCATCAATGCCGAGTTCGCGGAGGCCAAGAAAATGAAGATGTACGCGGCCAAGCAGATGGAGGGGTGAGGGGGAAGAAATGAAGGCCACTCCTCCATCCCATTCATATCAGGATAACTACCTGAACCAAATGCGAATACTGGCGCTTAAAGTCACGAAAGACCTCGATTGCACCATTTTCCTGTTTGGCTCGCGGGCACGAAAATCTCAACGGCGCAGTTCCGACATCGACATCGGTTTCAGCGGCCTGGATGAGAAAACCTTTCTCAAAACCCGCGACCGCCTTCTGACTGAGCTGGAAGAAAGCATCATCCCGCACCGGGTGGACCTGGTAAACATGGACACCGCACCGCCTGACTTCAAGAACATCGCCATGCAAGAGGTTGTCGTATGGAAACAAAGCTCGCGCGCAAATTGAGCAACTTGGATGATGCGATCTCAAATTTCAGCGATGCCTTGACCCTCGAACCAACATCATTTCAAGAACTCGTTGCCGACAATATCAAGTCCGGCCAAATACAAAAATTTGAGTTCACAATAGAAATTCTGTGGAAAACAATCCAGGCGTTTCTTTACGAGGTGGATGGCGTTGATGCCACGACTCCAAAATCTGTCGCAAAAGAGTTTGTGGAAGCTGGTTACTGTGACTATCCAATGTACGAGCTTTTCATCCAGGCAATCAATGACAGAAATCAACTCAGTCATATCTACCGCCAAGAGATGGCGGAGTCCATCTGGAGCAGACTTCCTGAATATGAAAAGCTCGCAATAGAATTCACTGCAATCATGCGTAATAAATATCATCCTGCCAAAGGATAACGCATCCCCTCACAATGTCTTCTGAAAACGACTGGCGTTTGTCCGTGGAGGTGATGCCGCTAACTCCTTGTGAACAGGGGACATCCATGAGCCACTTTTTTGCAAGGCGAGATTGCCAGCACAGACGCGATTACGACTCCAAGATTCATAGTCTCGTGCAGAACGCGCATTCATCATGATCAAACCAATCGCCTTTTACCTGCCACAATTCCATCCCATTCCGGAAAACGATGCATGGTGGGGCAAAGATTTCACGGAATGGCATAATGTCAAACAGGCTGCGCCCTTGTTCGATGGCCACTATCAACCGCATATCCCGCATAAGACCATTGGATATTACGATCTTCGGGACAAGGATTTCTTGATCAGACAGCACAGCATGGCTAAACGCCATGGAATTCATGGTTTTTGCTATTACTATTATTATTTCAATGGCAAAACTCTCCTTGAAACGCCCCTGAAAATCATTCGCCAGACACCGCAAATCCAGACAAACTATTGCCTGTGCTGGGCAAATGGCAACTGGACACGGGCATGGTACGGACAAAACAAGGAAACGCTTATCTCCAACTCGTATGGAGAAGAGAACGCCAAAGGCTTCATAGAGAGCGTCGCGCCGTATTTTCTTGATGAGCGTTACATAAAAATCGACGAGAAACCGCTTCTGCTCGTCTACGAGCCCGAGATCATCAATGAAATACGGGATTATGCCGAAATTTGGCAAAAATATGCCCGCGATATGGGATTCAAAGGAATCTACCTGGCTTCGGTCGAAGCGATGACGTTGGGCGCTAAGCCCTCTGATTACGGATTTGACGCCGCGGTGGAATTTGCCCCTGATTGGAGCAAAACAGTTCTGGTTTCGAATCGAAATGATACCCAGCGAATTTTCGACTACAAAGAAACAGTCAAAAACATGCTCCTCAAACCGGAACCACCCTATGAACGGTTCAGCTGCGTCTTTCCTTCCTGGGACAACGCTCCGCGATACAAAAAATCGGCAATCAGTTTCATCAACTCAAGTCCCGGCATCTTCAAGTTTTTCCTGCGTCAGGCCATGGAAAGAACACGTCGCCGGTTCCCGCCTGACAGGCAGTTTTTGTTCATAAACGCCTGGAACGAATGGGGTGAAGGCTGCCATTTGGAACCTGACGAACGTTACGGATACACGTACCTACAAGTGCTTAAGGAAGTACTCGAATCCTGAATCTGCCGCGCGCGGCATCAACGCCAAAAAAGGAATTCCAGCGCCAGCACACACTGACTTGGCACGCCAAGTGCTAAATGTTTTCAGGCAGCCTTAAGGCTGAAAGGAATTTGACACCTCTTGCCAGGATGGCGGGAAACACATGCACTTACGAAAACGTGTCCTTGTCACGGGCGGATCCGGTTTTCTGGGATCTCACCTTTGTGAACGCCTCCTTCTGGAAGGCTGCGAAGTCATCTGCGTGGACAACTTCTTCACCAGTTCCAAGCAGAACATCGAACACCTGCTGCCGAACCCGCGCTTCGAACTCATCCGTCACGACGTGACCTTCCCGCTCTATCTTGAAGTAGACGAGATCTACAACCTGGCCTGCCCGGCCTCGCCCATCCACTACCAGCACGACCCGGTGCAGACCATCAAGACCTGCGTGCACGGGGCCATCAACATGCTTGGCCTTGCCAAGCGCCTGCGCATCCCGATCTTCCAGGCCTCGACCTCCGAAGTATACGGCGACCCGGACATCCACCCGCAGCCGGAATCCTACTGGGGCAACGTCAACCCAATAGGCCATCGCTCCTGCTACGACGAAGGCAAGCGCTGCGCGGAAGCCCTCTTTTTCGCCTACCACCGCCAGCACAAGCTACCCATCAAGGTCGGCCGCCTCTTCAACACCTACGGCCCCAGAATGCACCCGAATGATGGGAGGGTAGTCTCAAACTTCATCATGCAAGCCCTGCAAAGCAAGCCCATCACCATCTACGGAGATGGCTCGCAGACACGGTCGTTCTGCTACGTGGATGACCTGATTGAACTAATGATCCGCTTCATGCGCAACGACCACGAATTCTGCGGGCCGCTGAACATGGGCAACCCTGGCGAGATTACGATTCTTCAACTGGCACAACAGGTCATTGAAATGACGGGGAGCTTTTCAGAAATTTCATTTGAACCGTTGCCAACGGATGATCCGAAGCAAAGAAAACCAGATATTAGCTTGGCCAAAGAGCGTTATGGATGGTATCCTCAGACAAATTTAGCTAATGGCATATTTAAAACGATCAAATGTTTTAAAAAAATTATTTATAATCAACAAAAATGAATAAAAGTGTATTATTCTCCGGCCACTCATACTATAACACTCGATATCTTTCATTAGAATTGAGAAAAATAGGATGGAAAGCTGACACATTAAATTGGAACACTACAGAAAGTTCGCAAAAATTTTTTCACGGTGAAGATTTCAAATTTACTAAAGACACAACATTAAAAGAACAAATGAATTTTTTTGAGTATGCAATTAATACATATAGCATAATTCATTTTTCAGGAACAAATAATATTAAATTTGGTAAAAAACTGCATGATTTCTTTAAAAAAAAATATTATCCGTATTATGAGATTGAAATTATAAAAAAATTAGGAAAAAAAATCGTATACTCTTACAATGGATGCCTAGATGGAGCAAAAAAAACGAGTTTCCAGAAATTAAAACCATCCCCATGCGATATATGTAAATGGAAAAATATTGAAAAAGTTTGCAGCGACGATGCAAACAAAAAATGGGGAGAATTTAGAAACAAAATTTCTGACTATATTTGCATGTGGGGTGGCATAAAGTTAGATTATAACAACAGCTTAAATGTCCATGAAACACCGGAATTTTATTGCTTAGATTCTGAAATTTGGAGTCCTAATTTAGATATTCCAGATAAATACAAAATATCAAATAATAATTTTAAAGTTTATCACTCAGTAGGAAATTATTTCGACAGAACTCAAGAAAATATAAATATCAAATGCACACACATTTATGACAAAATAATAAAAGAACTCAAGCGCGAAGGGCACAAAATTGACTTAATATTTACAACAAACATTCCAAGCACTGACGTCAAGTATATTCAGGCACAATGTGATGTTGTTGCCGACATGCTAACTTTTGGATGTTTTGGAGCCAATATTAATGAGGCATTAATGCTGGGAAAACCTTCAATTTGTTTTATCCGGCCTGAATGGAAAAACAACGTGCTAAAGGAAATTCCAGAATATGCACAAAATCTCCCCGTGATCTCAGGAACCCCAGATACAATCAAAAATATATTACTATATTTAATGTATAACAAAACAGCGAGAGAAAATATCGGGCATAAGAGCAGATTATTTGCAGAAAAATGGCACTCATCAAAATCAGCTGCACTAAAATTCGACAAAATTTATAAAAAACTTTTAACTTATTAGAAAAAAAATGTTAAACAGCAAAAACTTAATCGATTTATACTGGAACAACCATACTGTTGCTAAAAAATCACACGAAACAGAAGTTGATTCTATTGCATTTTTAGAGTGGAGAAATTCACAATACCCTCTCTCTGCTGAATTCATGCAACTTAATGCAAAACATATTAACAAAACGATACTTGATTTTGGATGTGGACCAGGCAATGATCTTGTTTCGTTTTTAACAAACTCACAAGCAAAATCAATTATTGGAATTGACATATCAAAATCATCACTCTTGCATGCCAAAAAAAGAATTTTAATTCACAAAACAAACAATAATATATCATTAATTAATACCAGTGATAGTAACTATAAAATTCCACTAAAAAATAATACGATAGATTTTATCCATTGCGCCGGAGCACTTCATCATACATCAAATCCACAATTAATATTACACGAGTTTTATAGAATTTTAAAAGATGACGGAAAATGTAACATAATGGTGTACAACAAAAATAGCATTTGGTTTAACCTTTATGTTGCTTACGTTAAAAAAATATTAGAAAAAAAATTTCCTGAATTAAACAATCAAGAAGCATTTGCAAAACTAACCGATGGAGATAATTGCCCAATATCAAACTGCTACGACCCGGAAGAATTTTCAAAAATATGCAAAAATAGTGGATTCCAAGTTAACTACATTGGAGGCTACTTAAGCCTTCATGAACTTAAATTATTATCCAAATACCAAAAAGAAGCTACGCAAGACAAAAGGCTCCCAGTTAAGCACAGAGACTTCTTATCGAAACTAAAGATGGACAAAAACGGGCTTCCCAAAATTAATGGCTTTTACGCTGGTATTGGCGGCGTATTTAGACTATCAAAAACCACCACCTGCTACGACAGAAAACACATGGAAACATTTGAATGTGATGACGCAAAGCCCAACAACACCCCTAACAATTGTAATAACAGAAAATTACTTAATAACGAATACAAAGTTATTAAAAATAAAAAAATAAATATTTTAATACTACTGCATAATAAACTAAATGAAAAAAACAGAGAGATAATTAACGACCTCATAAACTGCTACAAATTGCTCAATAACTCAAATACTATATATGTTAATTTTTATTATAATGAAAAAATTCCAAGAAATATTAAATATGACGTAGTGGTTTTTCACACATTACTTCTTATTAAGAGATACCAACTTAACGTAAATAATGTAATTCCAGAAAGTGAAGCAAAATTTTTAAATTCATTATCTTGTATTAAGATAGCACTCCCTCAGGATGAACATTATAAGTCTAATTTCTTAAATGAAATCATAAACAAATTTTCAATTACACATATATTTAGCGTATCACCTGCTTATTTATGGAACAAAATTTATGATAAAATAGACCCAAACAAAACAAAACTTTATAACGTTCTTACAGGATACGTCAACACAAAAACACTGAATTATATAAATAGCCTAAAACATACAAGACGAACTGTAGATGTATGCTATAGATCAATCAAAGTTGATAGAAATAATGTCACCAGATTCTGGCTTGGAAGACATGGAAACTTAAAATGGCAAATAGCGGAACTTTTTTTAAAATGTGCGAATCACACTGATCTAAAAACCGACATCTCTATTGATCCCAAAAAAATATTGTTAGAGAAAAAATGGTACGATTTATTACTATCTTCAAAGTTTATCATTGGAGTCGAAGGTGGCTCAAGCATACATGACCCTTCTGGGTCTATTTACGAAAATACCATTAATTTCCTACATAGACACCCTAAAGCAAATTTTTTAGAGATTGAACAAAACTGTTTTCCAAATTTAGATGGACAGTTCAGATATACAGCCATGTCACCAAGACATTTAGAAGCCTGCGCTACAAGAACCTGTCAAATATTAATAGAAGGAGACTATAATGGAATTCTTAAACCATGGGAACATTATATACCTCTAAAAGAAGATTTTAGCAATATAATTCAGGTTATAAACTGCATAAAGTCACAAAATATCAGGAAGTCTATCACAGAACGCGCATACAACGACATAATTTTATCCGAAAAATATACTTATGAAAAATTTGTAAAATATGTTATTAGCTCATCATTAGAATAAAATCACTAATTCAAAAGTATTTCTAAAAAAGTAGAACCATTTTAATATCGATACATTATTTTTAAAAAATAAATATGCAATTAAGAAAATTTTATTGTGAGATCAGCATTCACTGAAGAAACTAATTAATCATAAAGATTACCCTAACGGATTGTCAGAAGCTATTTGACGATGATTGTTAGAGGAACCTATTGATGAATACATACTACCTGCAATTCTGCCTTACATCAAAAGAGTAGCGAGCCAAAGGCCGAACGCGGCGATTTGCAACCATAGACATTTCAGTAATCGCAAAGCTAACTTGGCCAGTCGCGCAATCATCGAGCCAATTTAACGGTCGGAAACGACTTCTAACAATCGACTCGCCCAGGAGCGATTTTTATGCCACTCAACCATCGAGCGCCCCATAAGCCACCACAGAACGATCGCGGATACCCCAAAACTTCCTCAATAACGAATCAGCAATTTCGCGAACCTACTCATTACTTAGGCGGCGCATAATTTCCAGAAGTTCATCCGGATCCTGCTTTGTTTGGTTCTTCGACGTTTGATGTGGAATTCATGAAGCCACCACGACCTGAATCGGGGCCGCAATCAGGTAGACCATGGTGATGAAGTTCTCCACATTTCGATACCCCCTGGCTCTGGCCCGCGCTGCCTGGAACAGGCCATTGAAGCCTTCGAGCCTCGCATTGGTGTGCAAGGAATGCCACCGGTGAAGAATTCGCGGCAGGTGTCTTTCGAAACTGGCCAGCGCATTCCTTACTGGCTCTAGGAGAGGACAATCGGCCGCGTACTGGGCAGCATGCTTGAGAAAATGGGTGATGCGCCACTTGGCGGCCTGTTTCGATTCGGCCCGTCGAACCCAGCGCAGAAGTTCTTTGACACGGTAGGCCTTGGCGGTAGCGAAGCCCTGCTCGACGAACTCCAGAAGAGCGCTCTCTTGATTCTGAGTGCGTCCTTTTTCAGCACCTTTGAGCACGGCCCATCGAGTGTGGTCCGGGAGCTTTGTCTGCCTGGCTTCAAGCTTTCTGACGTCATCGACGGCCTTGGTGAAGAGTTGGACGACATGGAACCAGTCGACAGTCACTGAGGCGGACTTGAACTTCTGTTCGACGGCAGAGAGGAACGCTGGCGACATGTCACAGACAACTTCGGCGACGTTCTCAGAATGCCCATCATGGACTTCGATGAACGCGCAGAACTTTGTCAGGCATTCCTTGCCCTTGCCTGGAGTTGCAAAGATCACTGGCTTGTCGGACCGGTCCAGGTCGATGAAGATCGTGATGTAGTTATGGCCGCGCTTTGAGGCTGCCTCATCCAAGCCGATGGCCTTGAGACTCTTCAGGTTCAACGCGGCGATGGCTTTGGACACATAATGGTGAACGATGCGCCACAGTCGCTTGTCAGTGACCTCAACGTGCCGTGCCACGGCGTTGACCGGCATCTCGCGGACGTGGCTCATGACCACCTGCTCAAAAAGCAGGGTGAAACGGCTGCCTTCCCTGGCCCATGGGGCGTCCACTCGTCGGATTCCGTGTTCAGGGCAATTGATCCTTGGTAGTCGAGCTGTGAGATAGCAATGATGCTGGAAGAAATTGAGATGCCGCCACGTGTACTCCTTGAAGTCATGAGCCTTGCACGCGGCACCGCACTCAGGACATGGATACAGCGCTCCACGGTCGGCACCGATCTCCAGGTGGAGTTTGGAAGGCGCATGGGTTGTATCAAGACGTTGGCTCATAACTTTCCAAGGCGGTGTAAGGCCGAGGCCCAAGGCTAAGATTTCTTCAGCTTGCATGGCAATCCTCCTAAAGGAGGGCTACCTAAACTGATTGAGGTCGGTCAATTCCACATCAAACGTCGAAGAACCCTTTGTTTGTGCTTCAAATTGTGCGCGCACGTGATCCGACCCAATGTTCTGCCGAAATGGTCTTGCGCTTGTCGATACTTTTTTAGTGGATCCTAGGGATGACTAGGCTAAGAACAAAAAGGTTTCTTATTTATGAAAAAAAAAATATCAATATGCATATTTACATACAACGACGGTTTATATATTAACGACACTATCAACAGCATTTATTCGCAAACAAATCCTGAGTGCGAAATCATTGTTGTAGACGATGGATCAACAGACAATACCAAGGGAATTTTAAGCAGATACAAAGATGTAAAATACATTTATCAAAAAAACAGTGGAGCACCAAGTGCACGAAATCGATGCATAGATGCTGCATCTGGAGAATATATATTATGGATTGGTGGCGATGATATATTATTCCCAGGAATAATTGATACATATTTAAAATTATTAAGACTAAAAAAACAATTTAATTTTTTTTATGGCAATTATGTTCAATTTGGAAAAAAAAATGCTTACAGACCTTTTTCTAATTATAAAGATAAAAACATTTTTATCGGCGCATATCTTATTAATGGCAATAAAATTCCAGACGGAGGATCATTAATTAAAAAAGATTTATACGAACTTGTGGGCAGATACGACACAAATTTTTACAGGTGCAATGATTTTGAATTTTGGACCAGAGCTATAAAATATATAAAATTTTATCATATAAATAAAACTACATATGGGTGGCGCACTCACGACTTTAACATGACTTATAGAAATCCAGATCGCTCATATGAATGTGAAGCGATTAGCAGGCTTTTCGAACGTTACACACGAGATGTATTATTCCCGCAATTCAACTGGAAAAATATTAAACTAGCTGAAGCACAAACACAAATTTTACTTGGTCAGTCTTTTCTGTACTGGGGAGATTATATTCGCGGGCTACAACATCTAGAAACATCACTAAAATTTTACGAAACACCAAAAGCTTATCAACTTTTGGCTAAAATTTTCAAATTATCCAAAAAAAACATATTATATAAAAAGCTAATCTCTAAGGCTGAGTCTATCAAATTAAACGGCGGAGATGGATCCAACTTCAGCTGGCAGACACATGGACAACGCTATAGCATGCCTTACCAACCAACTGAACTCCCCCCCCAACATTTTGAACATTTTCCCGGATTTGCTCCAATACTTCCTATATCTAAATCTGATCGCCTTGCGCTCGAAAGCACTCTTAAGCTTGTAGTAAGCAATTCTTGCAATCATTATAGTTCAAATAATGATCTTAAACACAAAATTCTCTTTGTCTGCCACGACTTTCCACCTTACCGATTCGCTGGCGCACAAATGTATGCTCTGAACCTGGCCCAAGCGATCAATCAATCTGGCAAAGGACACGTTGAAATATTATATCCCGTATTTCGAGACCCAGAAAACACTAATTATTCCATCAAATCAAAAGATTATAATGGTGTCACCGTTCACGAACTCTCCAAGCCAAAAGTCGGAGAGATGGAAAAAGTTTACGATGAAAAGGCCGCACAAGCTTTTGAATTTTTCCTGGGCCAACATCATTTCGACATTGTCCACTTCCATGGACTTGGCCAACTTTCCTTTGCCCTTCCGCATGTGGCGCGCAGAAGAAATATTCCGACAGTCCTCACCCTCCATGACTATTGGTTCCTCTGCGATCGATGGCACATGATCCGCCGTGATCAAATTATTTGTTCCGGTCCGGAGTCTGTTGAAAAATGCACCCGATGCCATATTGTCGACAACGATCTCGCTGCCTCCACGGACGTGGAAAAACTTGTATTGCGCTACCAACAAGCCCGCAAAGATATTGCTCTCAAAACATTTCAGACTTTTGATCTAATCCAGGCCCCTAGCAACTACCTTCAGAAAAAATTTGAGCAATTTGGCTTTCCTGGCGTTCAGGTTTTCCCGCTTGGCTTAGTTGCCCACCCTCCAATCTCTTTGGACAAGCCACAAAAAGAGACGCTGACCTTCGGTTATGTTGGCCAATTAATTCGCCGCAAAGGTATCAACTTTTTGCTTGATGCTTTCAAAGAGATTCCCGGCGACAACCGTCTTCTCATATGGGGTGACCACGACATACCCCAACCTTATCAAATGCGTATCCGAGAAATGGCAAAACGAGACCCGCGCGTGCACCTGATGGGCAAATATAATCCGACGCAGTTGCCAACAATTTTCAGCAAAATCGACGTCGCCGTGATTCCGTCGCTTATGGAAAACTACCCCATCACGGCACTGGAAGCGCTGTATTACAAGACTCCGGTCATCGCCAGTCGAACCGGAGGTATTCCAGAGATCGTGATCCACCGCGAAAACGGACTTTTATTTGAAGCTGGGTCGATTTCGGAACTAAAAAAAGCGCTTGCCGAAATCATCACCAATCCAGACTTGATCACAACGTTTCGTGAACAAATCAAGCCAGTCAAAACAATTGAAGATGACGCAAACGAAATCATCAACGCATACCGCGCCTTGAACACAACTCAAGCAAACCCATCAAACGAGGAATACTCAAGCAAGCATCCTCTCACCGTCCAGTTCTACGTCTACAAAAACGTCCACTGGCCAATGTTCGAAAGCCTGTTTGAATATCTTCGCGTCCGAAATGATGTCCGCGAGATCGTGATCTGCCTGCCCAATCTTCCGAACCTCACCAGCAGCGGAACAAACCATCATCTTGTGGAGAAAATCCTGAATCTGGGCGCACGGATCGTCACCGATCCGCGCAAGGCGAATGCCGATATGACCTTCATCGCCGACACCATCGCCGGAAAGATTCATGGTTGCGGTCGCATCGTCAATGTTGGCCACGGCACCATTTCAAAGGGGTATTATTTTACTGAAAGCGTCTGGACCGAGCGGGAAAACTGGGTGGACCTGCTTTGCGTCCCCGGTGAGTATGCCCGCGAACGCATGTCCGCTATCCTGAAAACAAAAGTCGTCGCCACAGGCATGCCCAAGCTGGACCCTGTATTTTCCGGTCATCACACCAAGAGTGCGCTGTGTTCTGCCTTGGGCCTCAATCCGAGCAAGAAAATCGTCCTCTATGCGCCGACCTTCAACCTGAACCTGAGCAGTGTGTTCGCTTTCGCAGACAGCTTTCACCGGCTTGACTCGCCAGAGAGATACGTGCTCATCAAACTGCACGGCTCCACCCTCCCCAACCTGATCGAGCAATACCGCAGAATCGCCAAAAATTCCAGACAGATCATCTTTATCGAAGACAACAACATCGCCCCATATATTGGCGGTGCGGATATCATGATTTCGGATGTCTCTTCGGCGTTCATGGAATTCATGGCCCTTAACAAACCGGTCATACTCTACGACAATCCGGGATGGGGCACGTATCACGGCTTCGATCCTGAAAATATCGAGTACGCGTGGCGCGACCTGGGGACGCGGATCAATTCATTCGAGGAGCTGCCACCCTTGCTTGATCGACTTATGGTCCAAAGCGACGGGAAGGAGCTCATTCGGCAGAAGTACGCCGCCCAGCTCTTTGCCGACAGGACCGGACATGCCTGTGAAAATGTCTGGCAGGAAACCTTACGCTTGACGCAAACGCCTGCCGGCAATCCCCTACCTGTTTTTTCGGTAGTCATCCATGTGGAACAGGGCGCACACATCCTGCTCCGCTCACTCATCCACGACCTTCAATTTTATTCGGTCATGCCGGTGGAACTGATTCTTGTAGCAGAGGAAGGCTCTCTGCCGGAAGGCTTTGTGAATCCGCTGGCGCAATTCAATGAATTCGTCCACATTAAGCTGGTTGATGCGCCTCGCAATACGGCTGCGGAAGAAGCGGTGGCGTTGGGCGTTAACGCCAGCTCCGGAGATTTTATCTGTGTTCTTAGAGACGACGTCGCGCTCTTCAAGAATTTTGATTACATGCTCTACAAAACTTTTGCGGCGCATCCAGAAATAGCATCGCTGACGGGCCTGACCAATCTCCCCCTGCCTGAAATTAATTCAAATCGGTATCTGGCCAATGAGCGCTCCGAATCTCCAGATTGCCTCGCGTACAGATTCATTAACCAGTTTAAAGGAACCGAAATTGCCCCTCTTGGTGATCAACCATCCTTCCCACCTTTGGTCGTTTTTAGAAAAGAATCCATTAATCTATCTACATGCGATCCGCTTCCGGCCTTGCAGTCACTCATCGATCAAGGCAAAGCCGCAATCTGCCTTTCCCTTTTTTACCTCAGCCTTGATTCCGCATTCCGTGAATCCTTGCTGAAAGTATGGCGCATCAGAGAGTCATTAAACGCTCAAGACAGGCTCAAAATCATGAGCGATATCGTGAGCCATATTTCCTGCCCAGACATGTCGGAAGTCATGGTGAGAGATGCCATAAAACTTGCTCTGCCCAAAAGCCAATACCGCCAGGGCATCGCCAACAGCCTGCACACCCGATACTATGACACGGAACACAAGGCATGGCTCATCTCAATTCTCGATACAAACGACCCTTGGGCCAAGTCACTGCAAGCAGATTGCAGGACCATCAATGCGTTAAAAACCGCCACACAAAATCATGGTAGCGTTATGCAAGGACAGAACAAACCCCGCTTCATGTTCTATTTCTTCAAAAACGTACATATTCCAATACTTCTGCCCCTTTACCACGCACTCAAGGCGCAAGGCGCAGACGTGGAAATAGGCTTTTCCTATCTCCCCCCTTCGCCACAGATCCGAGCGGGCCTGTTGCCTGATGAAGTTCGTGTCATTGAGCAGGCTGGCGTGCCCATTTATGCCACGCCCCAGGAATTCCGCCCTGACCTGACCTTCATCGCCGACTCCGTCTACCCGTGGGTGGAAGGCTGCGGCAAGCTGGTGCATGTGGGGCATGGCGTTTTGTCCAAGGGGCAATACTACACTGACACGCCAACGGCCCGCCGGGAAGAGTTCGCAGACATGGTGTGCGTACCGGGCAAGCATCATCAGGCCATCATGCGGCGCATCATATCCAAGCCTGTGGTGGCCACCGGCATGTGCAAGCTTGACGATCTTTTTTCGGGTAAAATCAGCAGGGCATCCGTCATCAAACAGTTCGGCCTGCCTGACGACTACAGGTATGTCCTGTTTGCGCCGACGTTCAATGATGAACTCTCCGCCATTCCCTTTGTGCAGGACCGCATCGGCCAGGTCTTGCCCGACGACAAGACACTCCTGATCATCAAGCTGCATCCCAGCACCAAGCCCGAATACAAGGAGATGTACCGCGCACTCCCGAACACGAACAAACGGGTCATCTTCGCCGACGAACTGGACATCACCCCCTTCCTGGCCCTGTGCGACGTGATGATCTCCGATGTCTCCTCGGCCATGATGGAATTCGCCGCCCTGGACAAGCCGGTCGTCCTTTTCAACAACCCCAATTGGGCCAGCTACCAGAACTACAATCCTGCCGACATCGAGTTTCAGTGGCGCGATATTGGAATCCAGGTTGCCGACCTTGATGAAATGAAGGAGGCCGTCTCGCGCTATCTGGAAGACCCCATCCTGCATGCGGACAAACGCAAAAAATACACGGACCTGCTCTTTGCCAACAAGCGTGACGGCAACGCAGCCCAGCGGATTGTCAAACTGGCGCTCTCCCTTTTGGAAGCGGAACAGAAACGTTGAAATTACCGCGCAATGCGGACTTCGTGGGCACTGTTATTGCTTGGCAGCACTGACAGCAATTCTTTCCCAAGGAGTCCCTCATGAAAGCAGTAATCCTCGCCGCGGGCGTCGGCAGTCGGCTTGGCAGGCCGTTTCCCAAGTGTCTGTCCATGCTTCCAACGGGAGAGCGCATTCTCGGGCGGCAGATCAGGATATTCAGGCAGTTCGGGATCAACGAGATCTTCGTGGTCGTGGGGTTCAAGAAAAACCTGATCATGGAGGAATTTCCCGACGTCTTCTATCGCTACAACCCCATCTATTACATCACCAATACATCCAAGAGCCTGTGCTGCGCCCTGGAATTCCTCGATGACGACGTCATCTGGTGCAATGGCGATGTGGTCTTCGACGAGGGCGTGATCCGGCAGGTGGCGGCGCATGAGGGAAATGCCGTGGCCGTGGACCGCAAGAAATGTGGCGAGGAAGAGGTCAAGTACCGGGCCGACGAAACCGGATCGATCCTTGAAATTTCCAAGAAGGTCGCCGCGCCCCAGGGCGAGGCAGTCGGCGTGAACCGCATTCAAAAAAATGACATCCCCGTCTTTCTCCAGGCTCTGGCCACATGCAAGGAGCAGGACTATTTCGAGATGGGCGTGGAAATGCTCATCAAGCAGGGCGTCTCTTTTTCCGCAGTGGACATTTCCGCCTACCGCTGCATCGAGGTCGACTTCGAGGAAGACTTGAAACAGGCCCTAGCCATGTTCGCGCAATAGCAGCCCGCCCCAAAATGGCAATCTGCTGCGTCAGCGAAAAAATCCAGACCGCTTATGTATAAGGAATATACTGCGCGCCCTGGATTCTTTCGCTTCCTTGCATCTCACCATTTTTGAACAGGCTGCGAATTTTGAATTTTTTGGACAGTCAGGTAGAGCAAGGCAAGATGCAGCAGTAATTCGCGCCGCGAACGCAGCCCCTTCGTCTCCTTCAACCCGAAGCAAAAAACGCCCATGAACTACCTTTCCGTCTGCTGCATCGCCAAGGATGAACACCCCTTCATCAAGGAATGGATTCACCATCACCTGCTTGTCGGTGCTGAAAAAATCATCATTTTCGACAACGAAAGCTCGCCAAGCCTGAGAATTTCGCTGCGCGAATATATCGAGCACGGATTCGTGGATCTGATTGAAATCCAAGGTCAGGAACAGCAGATGGCCGCCTACGACCAATGCCTGCGCGACTATGAAAAAAAATCGAAATGGATCGCATTCATCGACGTCGACGAATTCCTCATCCCGAAAAAATCAGAAGACGTTCGATTGATCCTGACCGATTATGAAGATTTCGGCGGGCTTGGAGTGCACTGGGTCGAATTCGGGTCTTCGGGGCACCTGACCCGCCCGCGCCGGAAACAGCTTTCAAGTTATACCCAGCGTTTCCCATTGGACTATCCGAAAAACATGCACATCAAATCCATTGTGCAGCCTGGTCGAGTGAAGTCGTCCTGCGACCCGCACAGGTTCATCTACAACGAACCATGGTTCTGCGTTGACGAAAATTGCTTCCCGCTGGCCGAATCCCGGGGACCGTTTACGGCGAAGCACATCCAGCTCAACCATTACTATTACAGATCACATGAAGATTATTGCAAAAAAATAGAACGAGGCAGAGCCGACCGTTCCGACGAAGCCGGTAGAAGGAGGTCCGACGCTTTCTTTTGGCAATTGGACAAGGCGACTACCCATGACGATTTCGCACAAAAATTTGAAAAAAAATCAGAACTCCTTTTGGATGATTTTGAATCCTTGAAAATTTTTGTCCAAAACCGTGAAGACGAAAAAAAAGACACAAAAACATATTATAATCTGGTGCTCAAAAACATATCTTTAGGAAAAATAGATACGGCGAAACACCTGATTAAAAAAATTTGTATATGCGAAAGTAAAAAAGAAATCATAGACTATATAAATTTTGAAATTTACAAATCTAAAAATGACAAATATAACGCTTTAAAATACTTGTATAGAGTATTTCAAAGACAAACAGACTACAACTCGTGCATTGATTACGCAGAATTAAAAATTTCCATGAAGCACATCGACGACGCCAAAAGCATGATAAGCTACATTCGATCAAGATTTCATGAAGTATTAAAAGCCGATAAAAAAAAATCAGAATACATCAAAAAAATTGCCGAAGAAGCAGATGCTCGCCAAAATTAATTTACAAATAGCAGGTAATCATGAGCGATTTGAAAAAAATACTCTTTTATGTCGAACGCAGCCTGCACCTGCCATTCCTTGAGCCCATCGAGGAGTATCTGAGCCAAAGAGGTCTAGCGACAACTGCCTTTTCCGCCCCCGGATTCTTCCCTGGAACCGCCGAAATTCCCCAGTGGGGCCTGCCCGACTCGCAAATCCAAAGACTCGAACATAAAGCCCCCTTCTTCGCCAACCCCGAAGATTTCGACCCCGACGTAACCATCGTCGCCGATGCCTGCCATTTTCGCATCCCCCAGCTCAGAAACGTCATCAACGTCGGGCACGGCATGATCTGCAAGGGCGCCTTCTACACCGACTCGAGTATTACGCGCCGCGAAAACCTCTCGCAAATGCTGCTCGTGCCCGGCCCGTGGCACCGCAGCCGTCTGGCCTCCAATGTCGCCATTCCCATCAAGGTCACCGGCTTCATCAAGTCCGACCAGCTTTTCGGCCCTGCGGCCCAGACCAGGGCTAAGTTCTGCGAACGCCTTGGCATCGACCCGGACAAGCGCATCGTGCTCTTCGCCCCGACCTACAACCCCGAACTTTCCGCCATGCACTGCGTAGCCGAAGGCATCCGCAAGGTGGCGGACCAGGACACGGTGCTACTCATCAAGCTGCACAACATGACAGATGCTCGCTTCAAGGATCTGTACTCGAATATCGCCTCGGCCAACCCCAATATCTTTTACCTGACCGACGCCGACTATTCCGGTATGATGCACGCCGCCGACCTCATGATCAGCGACGTGTCCTCCATTTTCATCGAATTTCTGCTCCTGGACAAGCCGGTCGTCCTCTTCAACAACCCGCGCATAAAGGAATTCCCCTACTACAACGCCGAGGACATCGAATACAAGACGCGCGACGCGGCGGTGCAGGTCGCGTCCCTTGACGAGTTGCTGAGGGCCGTGCGCACGGAACTGGCCCACCCGGCAAAACGCTCCGCCATCCGGCAACGCTATGCCATGGCTCTGGATCACGGACGGGACGGACGCAGCGCCGAGCGGGCCGGGCAGGCCATTCTGGAATGGGCGCACGATGACAGCCGCCCAGAGCTGACCGTCGCCTTGCTGGAACCGGAGCACGCAGAACGGGAAGAGATCGAGCGGGATCTGGCGGAATTGAAAAAAGCTCCCTGGGGGCTTCAGATTGGTGTCTTCGGAGGTCGGGAAAAGATCGAGGGCATCGAACGTCATGTCATGGGAAAATTCGACCTGCCAGCGTTGCGGGACTTTCTTCGTTCAGCCACGACCAAACGTGTCGTGGCAATCTGCGGGGGCCTGCGCATGCCGCGCAACTGGCCCAAGTGGCTGGAGAATCATTTTCATTGGAATCCCAAAGTCGGAGCAATCAAAGCCTTGACCGACCCGCTGCTGGCCGACCAGTGCATGCGCCAGCTCAGTCTGACAAACAGGACCTTCACCGACCAGGATGCGCTGAGCTTTGGCCTGCTCGTGTCCGTCATCGGCCAATCCGCCCCGGCCAAGCATCTGCCTTCGGAATGCATCATGCTCGACGCAAACCTGGCCAAGGATATCCCGGAGGCATTGCCTGTGAGTGGTCCCGAAGAATTCATCACAGCCGTGGGCCTTGTGGCCGCCGTGCGCGGAAAGGAAACCCGCCTGGCCTTTGATTGCTACATGCCGCCCTTTGATTGCAGGGAAAAACTCCTGCGCAGGATGCAGGCTCTGCGCAAACAGGGAAACACGGCGGAAGCAGCCCGTATCGCGGAAAAGCTGACATCCTTCTGATTATCGCCGCCCGCGCGTCAAAATCCCATGCCTCAGGCGCGGGGCATGTACCGGGCCGCCCATTCATCGTACAGTCCGAGCAGAATGGAGTCTTGCGCCTTTTCCGCCCAGCCGCGCAAAGACAGATATTTTTTTTGCAGATCCTTGGACCCGGCTTCGCGCTTCAAATCCTCCAGCGACTTGCGGGAGGTCAGAAGCACCTGCTCGTTGCGCAGTCGCGTGCCCACCTTGGCCAGATTCAAAAAAATACGCTCATCGGAAAAAAAGGACAGTTGCATACGCAAAAGATCAAGGGCCGCATCCCACATCCCCTGCTGGAAAAAGAGGGCCAGCAGCCTCTCGTAGCCCTCCTCCCAAAGCGGCTCCGCAAGGATTTCCGCCCACAGCCCGTCCATGCCCAGCCCGTTTGTTTCCCTTGCATCGCGGACAAGCGTCATGTTCATCCTGAGTGTCGGAGTCAGACGCAGGGAAAAACCGTCTTCCTTTGCCAAACGGTGCAGATCCGGAACAAAAGCCTGGTTGCAGCGGCGCAGCAGCAGCTGGGAATTGTGACTTTCCGCATCGAAGCGGCCCGTGGTCTGGCTGGTCAGGTGGTAAATCCGGCTCGAGGGCTCGCATTGCAGCCTCAAACCCAATGACCTGACCTGCCAGCAGAGATCGAGATCCTCATAGCCGTTGCGGTATTCCTCAAAAAAGCGGCCTGCCTGGTGGAACAGCTTGGCCGGAAGCATGAGCGCCGCGCCGGTTATGGCCTGGAGTTCGCGCGTGGTCTGCACCACGCGGTGGGTTGCCGGGAAATAATGGTACAGATGATCGACATGCATGTTGGGCGTAAACGTCACGCCCAGGTGCTGCACCCGGTCATTGCCGGGATAGAGCAAGAGCGGGCCCACAGCCCCGAGATTTGGCCGCTGTGCGAACGCATCAAGAAGGGGCTCAATCCACCCCGGCGTCAAGAGGGTGTCGTTGTTGAGGAAAAACAAAAAATCCGCATCCGCCCGCTCAGCGCCCAAGTTGCAGCCCGGACCAAAGTTGATGTTCGCGTCAAGGCGCACATGCTCGAAGCGATCCCCGAACAGCTTACTCCCAAGCGGTCCGCATGCCTTGGCAGTCTCATCCGTGGAGCCGTTGTCGACAACGATGACCTGCACGTCTTCATCCGGCGTGTGCTCGCGCAGGCTGCGCAGGCAGTCCGCCGTGAGCTGCCACTGGTTGAACACGGGGATGACGACCGCGACCCTGAATTTTGCCATAACGCTCCCGCCTAATCCATTTCCCGGAAATCTCCGGACATCTGTTTCAACACTTCACGATAATCCGGCCCGAATCTTTCCGAGAGATAACTCCTCTCCGCCGTCGCCGCACGCACCAGAAAACCGTCCACTTCCTTGGCCGTGGAGTGATACCGATGCCGGATGACCACCTGATGATCGACCACACAGGCAAACCCAAGTTCCCGCGCCCGGCTTGAAAACCAGACATCCACGCCGTAGCCGTACGGGTTGCCAGCAAAATCGACGCCCCCGGCCCGGCGCCAGAATTCAACGCTGATCAGCGGAGCGATGCCGTCCACATAGCGCACCTGCCGGAACTGTCCGCCAGGCCGCTCCACCATCTGCCTATGGTAGGGGTTGGCCGTCACGGCTGGGGAATACACACCCACTGGCCCGGCCAATCGCTCGGCTCTGGCCAGGCGCTGGCAAGCGCGTTCGATGAGCGGCGCTTTCGAAACAAAAAACGCGTCGTTGTTCAAAAACCAGACATGAGATGCGCCCCTGTCCGCCAGAATCCCCATGACTCGCTCCAGCGCCCCGGCCCAGTACAGGTTTTCCTCTGCCCGCAGCCACGCACCTTCATAGGGGGCAGGACTCGCGTTGTCGAAAACCAGAATCTTCTCCCCCTGCGCAGGGTCGCTTCTCAGCAACTGCTCGTGCAGGCGTTTCGTGCGCGAAGCAGGGCCATAGTGCAGGATCACTGTGTACAGGTTCATGCCGGGGTTCCGTACATCCGCTTCATGTTCGCGCAGATCGATTCAATGCGATGGGCATAGGAGTGCTCCCGCTCGATACGTGCCCGCGCTCGCAGGGATATTTCCAGGCGGGCGGAGGAATTGGCCAGATAGTGGCGGGCAAGGTCGCTGGTCTCTTCCACGCCGTGATAACAAACGACCTCGGAGCCCACCTCGAAGGCGGCATCCAACTGCGCGCGGTAGTCCGTCAGCAGAAATCCGCCGCTGGCCGGGACGTCGAAGACGCGCTGATTGAGGGCACCCTTCATCTGCATGCTGGTGGTGTTGAAATTGATCGCGGTTGAGCGATAGAAATCAGGCAGATCGGAGTAATATTGAAGTGGCCCTGCGTACGTCCAGGATGCTTCCGCGCCGATCAGCGTTCTCCAATGCTCGTCACCCGCCACCACCGGCCCCAACGGCAACAGCGCCTGCAAGCAATCCCGCCGGTAAAGCTGGGTCGCCCGCCAGTACACGAAGCTGTCCAGGGCGGCCTTTGACTCAGAATCGCAGCTTTCGCGCAGCGCATTGGCTTTATGATTCTCTCTGGCGACAAATTCGGACAGGTCGCGCACCGTGCTTACCACGAATTTTTTGGCAACATCCTCCCACAGCCCCCGCAAGGGGTCCGATTGCCCTGAAAGCCTCCAGCATTTTTCCGTCGCGACGTGCATGGAATTTCCCACAAAAGCCACGTCGCGCAGGGGCAAAGCGTCCGGAACAAAATGGATGCGACTCAGATCGGCGGCCAGAGGAAGATGAAAGGCCGCACCATACCCAGCATCAGCAAGCGGTCCAATGGCGTCGGCATCCCAAACGGCGTAAGCAATGCACGGGTTGTCCAGATTACGGTACTGCGGAAGAAAAAGATCCGGCCTGTCCACGAACCAGCTGAGGAGTGGCAGCTCACGCCGGCGGCAAAAATCGCTGACCAGCCCTTCGCGATCCAAGCCGAGGTGGTTCATGGTCAAAAGAAAATCAGGGGAAAACCTGTCCACCTCGCCGCGCAATTTCTCCTCAAGCTCTGCCGATGATGAGATCCCACCCAGAAACAGATACGCATGCTCCAAACCAAGGGTCTGGCAACCGGCGACCAATTCGGCCATCAGATAGTGCTTTGCGGAAATGAGCAGAATTCTGGGATGCTTGCGCGTCGTTCCGGTCATTGTCCTGTCCGCTCAATTTTTACGGATTCCTGCAAAGCGACCACAATCTCAAGCGCCTGCGCATCATGCCCGTACGCGGCGGCAGTCTGGGCCGCTTGAGTACGAATGCCCGGATTTTGGGACAAAGCCTGCGCCGCACGCTCCAGTCCCCGCGCCGCGCCCAGCACGTCGCCGTCCGCCGACCACCAGCCGTTGCCACCCCATGGCACATCGCGCAGCCCATAGCCATGCGGCGCATATCCATCCATCTCGACCTGGCGCATGTAATCCCAGCCGCCAAAACCTGTGAAACCGACGCACAGGCAGCCGCAGGCCATGGCCTCAAGCGGCGGCAAAGGGCAGCCTTCGGGAAATCCCGTGACCAGAAAAATATGGCAGGAGCGCAGGGTCTCAGCCACCCCAAACCGATTCAGGCCATGGATGGGCACCCACTGCACATGGGCCTTGGGGTTTCGTTCCTCGAAGATACGCCGTATCTGCTCGGCCAGAGCCTTGTTCTTGCGGGGCATGAAGCCGATACGCAACGCTCCGCCAGGCCTTGATTCCGGGGGATGGAAAAGCCCGCTATCCAGGGCCGGGCGAATGACCGGTGGCCGCCGGCCCAGCACCTCGTGCATGTGCCAGGCCACAGGATCGGATACGGCCAAAAAATTCACGGGCAGGTCCCGCCAGTGCACGCCCGCCTCCAGGCCATGAAAGAGATAGGACCAGTTCTGGCAATAGACCAAGGTTCGGCACCCGCGCCTTAAGCCCAGCACCAGGGCGTTGGGCCAGCCTTCGGGAACCACGTAGATATCTCCAGCCGCCATGGCCGCCGAAGCCGCCCGCACCCAGGGCAACCCCTCGCACTCGGCCCACCCCGGCGGCTCGTCCCAATACAGAATCCCGGCCAGTCGGCCCATGGCCTCAAGCTGCCGGGCAACCTGCAAGAGCACCATGCACCCGCCGGACATGGCTTTAAGCGGCGGATAGAAAATCCACGTTTTCATAGCCGACTCCGCAGCCGCCAGGACTGAACTTTGACTAAAACTGACGTCATGCCGCATCTTCAGCAAAATAAAGGCCAGCGGCACTTGTCAGCACGAATGATCACCACGCCATCGACCCAGACCCCTTCCGCACCAAACCTGTTACGAGTCTTCCGTAACGGAATTTCCGTAACGTCCGTTACGACACTTCCGAAACGGAATGAAATACTACCACCAGCTTGGTGAACCTCCGAATAAAAAAAGGCCACGCAAACGCATGGCCTCAAAAACAATCCTTACCCGGGTCAAGGGGCGCGCCCCTTGCGGGGTGCGGGGCAGCGCCCCGCTCTTCCCCAACCGCAGGCCGTTCAAAAATGGTGAGATGCAAGGAAACGTAAAAATCAAGGCCGCGCGGTGTATTTAAGCTGATAAGCGGCCTGGATTTTTCCGTTGACACAGCAGATCGCCGTTTTTGGGCGGCCTGCTACGCCTCGTCCTTGGCCCTGATCTCTGCGCGCTTGATCTTGCCGCTGATGGTCTTGGGCAGTTCCTTCACGTAGTCGATGATGCGCGGGTATTTGTAGGGCGCAGTCACTTTCTTGACGTGATCCTGCAGTTCCTTGGTCAGTTCCGGCGAAGGCTCGTAGCCTGCGGCCAGGGTGACGGTGGCTTTGACGGCCTGTCCGCGGTCAGGGTCGGGCACGCCGGTCACGGCGGCTTCGACCACGGCGGGATGGGTGATGAGGGCGCTTTCGACCTCGAAGGGTCCGATGCGGTAGCCGGAGCTTTTGATCAGGTCGTCGATGCGGCCCAGGAACCAGAAATAGCCGTCCTCATCCATCCAGGCCTTGTCGCCGGTGCGATAGAATCCGCCGTGCATGACGCTTGCGGTCTTGGCCTCGTCCTGCAGGTAGCAGGAGAAAAGGCCCACGGGACGCTTGGGGTCTATGCCGATGCAGATTTCTCCTTCCACGCCGGGGGGGCAGGGATCGTCGTTGTCGTCAAGCAGGCGAATGTCCCAGCCGGGGCAGGGCCTGCCGATGGACCCGGCCTTGGGTTTCATGAAGGGAAAGGTCGCGATCTGCAGGGTGGTTTCGGTCTGGCCATAGCCTTCGTATATGGGCATGCCCATCTTCTCCACCCAGGTCTCGAACACGCTGTCGTTCAAAAGCTCGCCAGCCGTGGTGCAATGGCGCAGGGCGGAGAGATCGAAGGCCGAAAGGTCTTCGCGGATCAGGAACCGGTAGACCGTGGGCGGCGCGCAAAAATTGGTGACC
>Ga0265295_1003074_pt1 | contig 24990 bp, 16 predicted proteins | sample Munlansysbiofilm_FD_192503 | JGI IMG/M metagenome (GOLD analysis project Ga0265295, IMG submission 192503) | Leachate microbial communities from a municipal landfill in Southern Ontario, Canada - Methane capture system biofilm | ecosystem: Engineered > Solid waste > Landfill > Unclassified ... | reverse complement strand
CTACTAATGCCAATCTAAAAGGTGACATTACTTTACCAAAACCAATTTCCGAGCTTTCGAGCCATGATTTAATAACAGATTCTGTATTTACAGCAGTAAAATCATCAATACTTGTTAATTTTTCAATTAATGTTCTCATAAGTTCTGCTGTACCTTCTTTTACTGCTTTTTTCAAAAATGCCTCATCATAATTATCTGGTGCTTGAAAGAAGAAGTATGACTCTTCCCAGAGATCGTTTACAAAACTCACTCTTTCTTTAAGCATCTCACAAATGCGAACAAGAGTTTTACTATTTGTATTTATTCCTTTTTGGATTAGGAACGGCATAAAAAGTTCCGAAATCTCTTCGCCAGGTTTTTTTATAAGATATTGATGATTAAACCATTTTGTTTTTTCGGGATCGAAACGGCTTCCACTTTTACCAACTCTATCCAAAGAAAAAGCATTGATAAGTTGCTCCATAGAAAATATTTCCTGTTCCGTTCCTGGGTTCCAACCTAAAAGAGCTAACATATTAATAAGTGCCTCGGGAAAATATCCATCTTCACGATATCCACGATAAACTTCATCATCTGCGTTCCATTGTATTGGAAAAACTGGAAATCCCATTTTATCGCCATCACGTTTGCTAAGCTTTCCTTTACCTGTTGGTTTTAAAATTAATGGTAAATGTGCAAATTCGGGTGCTTTCCAATCAAATGCTTCGTAAAGTAAAAAATGAAGCGGTAATGATGGTAACCATTCCTCGCCCCTAATTACATGAGTAATCTCCATTAAATGATCATCCACAATATTTGCAAGATGATATGTTGGCAAACCGTCTGTTTTCATTAAAACTTTATCATCAAGTTCGCTGGTGTTAAACTTAACTTCACCACGAATAATATCATTTAGTTCAAGAACTCGATTTTCAGGCATTTTAAAACGTAAAACATAAGGCGTATTGTCCGCCAACATTTTTAGAACCTCATCATTCGAGATTGTTAAGCTATTTTTTAGATGTTTACGCGATTCATAGTTATAGACAAACAATTCTTTATTTTCCTCGGCTTCTGTGCGTAAATTATCTAATTCCTCAGGAGTATCAAATGCCATATAAGCCCAACCTGCATCTAAAACTTGTTGAGCATATTTTGAATAAATATCTTTACGTTCACTCTGACGATATGGTCCAAAATCACCACCTTCTTGAGTACCTTCGTCGAACTCAATTCCACACCAATTAAGCGATTCCATTATATATTCTTCAGCTCCCTCAACAAATCTGGTTTGATCTGTGTCTTCGATACGAAGAATCATTGTTCCATTATTTTTCTTTGCAAACAGATAGTTAAACAAAGCTGTTCTAACTCCTCCAATATGCAAAGGTCCTGTTGGACTAGGTGCAAAACGTACTCTTACCATAATTCAAGTAATTAATTTAAGTACAAAAATAGAAAACTTAAAAGACATTGAAAATCTTAATTGCGAAAGATTTTAATAATTTAAGTTTTGTTTTCACAATATTGACATTGTATTCATTACTAATCTAGGTGTTGATTCAGTTATCTGAATGTTCTTCTGTTTAAATGTGATGTACTTCGTCAATTCTGCATACTTTATTATTTGACAAACCCTAAACTAAACAATATTGGTTAGTTTATTACAAATCTAGCTTTCAATTCAGAATTTCTAAGCCTAATAAAATAATTGCCTGGCAATAAGTGCGAAATGTCAATTTTGTTTTCGCCTTTCCTAGCAATTTGCGTTTTTACCAAAACACCAGAAGAATTAAATACCGTGAGTACCTCATCTATGGTTTCATCTGGGATATAAACACTTACTTGTGTTGCAGCGGGATTTGGATATACATTGATTTTAGATTTTAATTTCGGGCTTGTTACAACTGTTACCATTTCAAATAATTCCTGAGTATCATACACAATAGGAATATTTTCGCAAGCTTGAACTCCGCCTATTGTATGATATGCTAGCTTTAGATAATTGTTTTCAGGAACATATTGCATAAACTGAATATTCCCATAACCTCCAAAACCACAAGAGCTACTATAATTCAACATCAATTCCCAGTTTTCTTGAGTTCCAATTAGCGTTCCAGATCCAATATTTGCCATTACGGCATTATAGCGAGTGCAATAATTAAGCTGATTATTACGTGCAATTGACGAATTTGCTGCATACAAATTTTGATTTGGGATTCCATCCTCGTAATCTGTATTTCGAGTTGTGATATACGGAATAGCTGGTGCAATTTCAATAATTGTTGCAATTTTATCATCGTCTATATTAGTAGATGAAGCAACACCTGTAATAATATAACTATTTGCATATCCATTCAAATTTTCATTAATAACAGAGTTAATATCCAGACAATTGTTAAACCCGTCGTTATTATAGTCGTCAATCTCTATGGCTTTACGCATACTGAACCAAACTGGCTCATAACTTTTATTAGGCGAAGCTCCTGTAGATTCATTCGACAACATGTGCTGCATTATGGCAACTCCACTTTGATTAAACCCAGACAAAACAGACATTTGTCCAGCAAAGCCAATTAATAACCAAGGCTGCTCATTCTCTTCTTCTGGAAAATGTATTATCATTACTTGATTTCTAATGATTACTGGTTGGTCATCCCAATCTAAATGTCTTGACATAACAGATTTCCCATTAAGGTCTGTTTCTGTAGTAGCTGTTCCCCAGCTAATCAAACTGGAACATCCGTTATCAAGACCAAGTCCTTTTCCAAGAAAATTCTGAAAATCAAGAAATGAATTTGCAAGTAGCACATCAATATAATCAATTTCCATACTCATAAGACCTGTTTCGTTTATTCCATCGGCCATTGCCATTGCCTCATATATATAAATTGAATCAATTTTAATATGAGCATCGGTTGCCATTAAATTTCGAGCCGTTGTATAAAATGAGCCGAAAGCAGGCAAAAGATAATTACTAAACAAATCATCTATTCCATCTGCCAATAGATAACCAACAGCGTAGCCTCTTTCTTCGTGAGTTCCCCAAACTTTAACAACTTTAAACTGATTGTCGGAAGAGACAATAAGACCATTTACTTCCTGAGAAAATAGTGAAGAAAATGCTAAAATAAAAATTATTGATGTCAGAATATTTTTCATATAATTTTAGTTTTGTATGTTATGCAAGTTACAAAAAATAATTACTCAGTATAAAATTACAATAAAAATAGTTCAACACCAATCAAAAATAAAACCACCAACAGAATATTTGTTTCTTGATTAGAAAAAAAAGATAAGAATTACTAAAAAATATCAAAACAAATTACTAAATTTGTTGTTATTAAATTGGAAAAGATTGGATTTGATAACTCGTTAGATATCAAATGAAATGAGGCTTTTTTACATTAGTTGAAACTTAAAATTGCATATATGAATCTAAAGATATCATTGATCATTTTAGTTATCATCCAACTATGTAATATAGAGGCGTTTGCACAGACACTAACTACTGGCTCATCGTGCAAACAAAGAGTATTACAAGCTTGGGAACTTTTAGCACAAGACGGAAAATATGAAGAGGCAATTGTAGAACTTCAAAAACAAATTGATTTAAGTAATAAGAAATTTAAATATAGAGATTATTGGCATTTAGGACAATTGTATGCTTATAAAAATGATTATACTACTGCAATTTTTTATCTAAAAAAATCCACAAATCTCTTTGACCAATTATTTGATAAACAATGGCGATTTTATTATAAAGGAACAATTGCATTTTTAGAAAGAGATAAAGCCAAATTACTAAAATACCACGAGAAGATGCAAAAGCAAAATTCTGCATATTATGAAGGCAATGCTAATACTCTAAAATCCTTATATGAAAATTTTGATAAACAATATTTTGAAGCCTATTCTTTGAAATAAAAAAATGGTGGCGGCGGTGGTGGCGTTTGTAATAATAATGTAGAGACAAGGTATGCCTTGTCTCTACATTATTATAACCACTATCATTTTTTTTCTTTACCAACACAAGCCACACATTGTTAATAAGTTTATAACTTATTAACCTCCTAAAATACAAGATAAATTAGACAATTTGCTATTTTTACAGATTGATACTTTATAACTCAATAAAGACAATAAAAAAAGATTAGTAAGAAAAAATTATGCTAACAATATTTGACTTATTATACAGCAAAACAAAAACCTGGACTAAGGAGCAAAAAGAAGATAATCAATCTGTTATTGGCAATTTAGTTACATTTATGGAGAACAAAGGTAAACTTCGAGAACCACAACTTGAAGCAATTGAGGTTTACCTTTGGCTAAAATTTGTGGGACAAAACAAAAAACTTTCTGAAATAATAAAAGACGGATTACTTTATGAGAAGTTAGACAGAGAATATTACGAATTTGCTCATATTTTTAATGGGAATTATGTAACATTATTTCTTTATAAATTTGGAGTTGATAATGAACTAGGAAAGTTTGTTAAAGAATTAATGAAAGACCCTAAAGGAAAAACAACTGACTGGAATACAATCCTTGAAGAATTATTACACAATTTTGAATATCCAAACTTCTTGTATAGTTTGCCAATGGGGGCGGGTAAAACATATTTAATGGCCTGTTTTATTTATATTGATTTGTATTTTGCAAAAATTAATAAAAAAGACAAAAGATTTGCACATAATTTTGTTGTTTTTGCACCGCACGCATCAAAAACTGCAATTTTACCTTCGCTTCAAACAATTAAAAATTTTGACCCCGAATGGATATTACCAAAAAATGAAGCCAAATTATTAAAGCAAATTGCCCATATCGAAGTTTTAGATAGTTTAAGTTCTAAAAGAAAAGATAAACTACAAGGAAATAATCCAAACCTTGAAAAAGTAAACCGACTTACGCAAACCAATAAATTTGGACTTGTATTTATTACAAATGCCGAAAAAGTAGTTTTGGAACGATATGATGATAAAGACCTTGCATTTATTAAAACTGGACAAACATATATAGACCAAAAACTAACAGATGAAATAAAAAAACATAATGAATTAAGAGAAAAACTATCTCAAATTCCTAATCTTTGTGTTATTCTTGACGAAGTGCATCACGTTTACCAAGGAGACGGACAGAAAGAAAAAAAGTTACGTGAAGCAGTAAACATATTAAACCAGCACAATCATATTGTGAATGTTTTAGGAATGTCAGGAACACCATTTGTGAAAACAAAAGTAAAAGTTGGTAATGACGAAATTAAACTTAATCAAATACAAGATATTGTTTACAATTATTCATTGGCTACAGGAATTGGAAGATTTTTAAAAATACCCGAAGTAGTTAAAGTGGAAGATGTGAAAGAAAGCACGTTTTTAACTCAATCCTTAGACCGCTTTTTTAAAGATTTTGATATAACTTATCCAAATGGTGCACTTAGTAAAATGGCTTTTTATTGTCCAAGTATTAAAACATTAAACGAAGAAATTTTACCAGTAATTAGAGATTGGTATCGTGAAAACAGAAAAGGCAAAGAAGATGAAATATTTAGATACTATTCGTCTGTAACAAAAGAAAATAAAGCTTACGAACTTCCAAAACAAAGCTTAACTATTTTTAATAATCTTGATAAACCCTATAGTAAAATACGAATTATTTTACTTGTAGCAATAGGAACTGAAGGTTGGGATTGTCGTAGCTTAACAGCGGTAGTTTTGCCAAGAAAAACTACAACCAAAAACTTTGTTTTGCAAACTACTGCACGCTGCTTACGAGAAGTCGAAAAAGCAAAAAACGAAAAAGCATTAATTTATCTCGGTGCAGGTAATTACGACACTTTAGATAAAGAATTAAAAGAAAATTATAAGCTTACTATTAACGACCTTAAACTTACTGGCGAAAATGATGTTCCTGTAATTGTTCGTAAACCAAAATTAGGTCAACTTGAGTATAAACAAATTATTTATAAATATCATATAAATATTCTTAAACAAACACAAGATTTTAAAACGCAATTACAAAATTTTGATTTTGATGTTTTTAAAAAAAAGTTTGATTATACAGCAAAAGAAACTATTGGTAAAATTAGTGATAGTGGAATGCAATCAGAAATGTCTGAAAATATTGAACAATACATCACTCATCAATATAATTTCTCAAATTTTATTTATGACCTTACAAAAGCCCTTTATTACAGATATACACCCAATGAAATTTTATCTGAATATAAAAATGAATTAAAGAAAATACACGCAGTTTTAAATAAAAACTACACTTGGATTGTAAATAATCCAAATATTGAATTAAAACATGTAATAAATTATATTGCTTCACACCTAACTTATGTAATTGAATATAAGACAGAAACCATAGAAGATTTGAATTTGATAAATCTTTTAGAATGGACTTCGCCAGCATTTATTAATTACGGTGGTGGTAAAATGATACCTCGAATTGAAAAACGTAATGTAAAACGTATTAAGAACAAAGAACGTTTAATGATACACTGGGAAGACCATATTGATGATTTTGGAGACCCAGACCCACAAGATTTGAGTTATAATTATATCCCCTATCGTTTTGATAGTGATTTTGAAATTGAAGCAATAAACCAAATGCTAAGACTTGGCTCATTATCGCATCTCGAAGTATATTTTAATGGGACAAAAGAACAAAACTTGCAAAGTTTTACCATACAAACGCCACAAGGCAGATACACACCCGATTTTTTAATTATAAAAAGAAAAGGAAAACGCTACGAATTGCAGGAAGATAACGAACAAGACAAGCAAGTAGGTGAAATTGATAAAATGCTAATTATAGAAACTAAAGGCGAACCATATTACACCGAAGAATTTCAACAAAAAGAAAAATTTGTAAAAGATGTTTTCCTGAAACACAATCCTAAATTCGAATATGTTTGTTTTATTGATAAAGGCAAAAATGATTTTAAACAACATATTAAAGAATTAGAAAAACTTGTTAAAGAACTTTAAAAATATTTAGATAATGAAACCGATAGAATATAATATTACACCAGCAAGAGGACAAGCATTATTAAATTTTCAAGGTAGAAGATTGCCTCAAAAAATTACTTTATTTGAAACCAATCTAATTGAAGAAGTTCGCCCAAGTAAAAATGGACAGCAAACCATGAAAATTGATGAAACTGAATTGAATGAAAATTTTACAAATCAATTAATTCATGGAGATGTTCTTTCGACTTGTGCATACTTAAAAGATAAAGATATTAAAGTTGATTTGGTTTATATTGACCCCCCTTTTGCCAGTGGTGCAAATTATGCCAAAAAAATATATTTACGAAACGGCAATAAAACTGAATTTGAAAACAGCAATGTAATTGGCGAAGAAGTTATGTATAGTGATATTTGGCAAAAAGAAGATTATCTAAACTGGCTTTACGAACGCTTACTTGCTATTAAAGAAGTAATGAGCGAAACAGCAAGTATTTATGTGCATTTAGATTATCATATTGGGCATTATGCAAAAATACTAATGGATGAAATTTTTGGAGAAGAAAATTTTGTAAATGAAATTGTTTGGCATTACACAGGAAATTCAATACCAACTAAAAGTTTTCAAAAAAAACATGATGTGCTTTTTATGTATGCAAAAGATACTGAATTTATACTAAATCTTGATGATGTATTACTTCCTTATAGTGAGGGAACATTAAAAAGATATAACCATACTGATGAGAATGGCCAAAAATTCAAAATTAGTTCATTGATACCAGGTAGCAAAGAAAAAGTTTATGCCAAAGAAGGTAAAATTCCTGATAGTGTTTGGGAAATTCCTTTGGTAAGACAAGTTTCCGAAAAAGTTAATTACGCAACTCAAAAACCAGAAAAATTATTAGAACGCATTATCAAAGCCAGTAGTAATAAAGGAATGATAGTTGCCGATTTTTTTGGTGGTAGTGGTGTAACAGCAAAAGTGGCCAATGATTTAGGTCGAAAATTTATTACGGGAGATATTGGCGTAAATGCTATACAAACTATAAGAGACCGCTTAACAAAATCTAAAGCCGACTTTGATATTTTGAAAGTGCAAGATGGAGTTCGTCTGTTTCGTAATCCTGCACAAACACAAGCAAAAATATTTAGTTTAATTGATGGTTTTGTATCCAATACAGAATTAGAATTAAATACATTTTGGGATGGTGGTATTCAAAGTAGAAGAGGAACTTATGTACCAGTAAAATTTATTGGATTAGATAAGAAATTAACTAAAGAACAAGTTGATTTTATTATTCAACAAGTAATTTCATTAGAAGATAATGAACAAGAAGAAATAAAAATAGATACTGAAGAATGGATAAATAAAATTGCTGCTTGTAAAATTATTTATGCTTATAAAGACATAGATATTGACCAACAATATGTAAATAAAGCCGTAAAACTTGCAAAAAAAACAAGCATAAAAGTAGAATTGTTAAGCCTTGATGATTTATTGGAAGAAAAAGCAGATTTACTACTTGGAGAAGATACTGCCGATATTTCAATGACCAAAGAAAACGGTAAATACAAAATTGAGATAAAACAATATTTTAGTCCATATCTTAAAACTAAAATTGATGATTTTAATGCAAAGCGTAAAGAAACCTCATTTAAAAACCAACAAAAATATAAACCATTGGAATTATCAGAAAGCGGATTAGAAATGCTCGAAAGTGTGCAGTTTGACACTCTTTTAAAAAACGGTATTTGGACAAGCAATTTGAATTTGGAAGATAAAGCTGATGTAAAAAGTAAAGTAAAAGGAATTTATATTTTGGATACAGATAAGTTTAAAATTAAAATTCGAAATATAGCAGGAGACGAGTTAATAATAAAATCAGATGAGTTGAAATAGCTAGCTTTTTGTTTTAAAATCTGACTAAAAATCCCTATAAATTTTTATTGGTTACCATTTATTAATCTCAACATTATCAAGTTTGACAATTATTTGTTAATAAATATAGCCATTTTGTAAAATTGTTTTTTAATAAATTGTATCTTTGTAAATCAAGCAAATAATATTTTATAGAAAAAAGCTATGAATTGCAAACAAATAATCAGTTTAATTTTAGTATCAACACTAATATTTAGTGTTAATCAATTATCTGCACAAAACAAAAAAGCCAGTAAGGCAAACCTTGATGCTGCTTTTAATGCTTCACTTCACACCATTACTGCTGGCGAGTGTATCGACTTTACCGACATGAGTACAGGTGGTCCAACGTATTGGCAATGGAGTTTTCCAGGATCTCAAACAGTATCATCAAATGCTCAAAACCCAACAGGCATCTGTTACTATTATGCTGGTGTCTATGATGTTATACTTGAAGTCCAAAACGGTAGTGATATTGACACAGAAATTATTGAAGATTGTATTACTGTTGTAGAAAATACTGAAATTCCGATTGCTGATTTTAGAGCAGATTATACGACCATACCTGTTGGTGGAGTTGTAAATTTTACGAATTTATCTCAAAATGGTCCATTCAATACTTATGCGTGGACTTTTGAAAGCGGAATTCCTAATGTTTCTAACGAAGAAACTCCTATCCCGATAGCTTATACAACAGTAGGAACCTACAGAGTTGAACTACGAGTTGAAAATACAGAAGGCGTGCAAGATGACGAAGTTAAAGTAAAATATATTAATGTGATTCCTGCTGCTACAATACCGCCAGTAGCAAATTTTATGGCAGATAGAATTTTTATTGCACCTGGAGATTTTATAAACTTTAAAGATATGAGTGCTGGGAATCCATACATCTGGAAATGGTTTTTTGAAGGAGCTGAACCAACATTAGCAAATATTAAAGATCCACAAAGCATCTTATATACAATGCCAGGAACTTATGATGTAGAATTAATAGTAGAAAGCAATAAGGGTATAGATACTATTAGAAAGATAGATTATATTGTTGTTGCAGTAACCGACCCTTGTGTCGCAATACCAATTGCAGATTTTAGTGCATCACAAAGATTAATAAGATCGGGAACAACAATTTATTTTGAAGATAAATCTCGTAACAATCCAACAACATGGAATTGGTATTTTCAAGGTGGATATCAAACATACTCGGCCGTTTCTAATGTCATAAATGGAGTTGAATATAATGCAGCAGGATTCTATGATGTTTCTCTTTCAGTAAATAATGCTTGTGGTTCAAATTATGTTTATAAAGAAGATTATATATTAGTGTTTTCGGGACCGATAAATAAATATTGTGACACCATCTCAAATATAAATGCTAACGAATCGATTAACTCACCTAACCTTAGCGGAACTTGGGGTAGAATTGGAGGGCATAACGGCCAAAAATCAAGAATATATGCTGAGAAATTTGACCAATATTCATTTGAGCAAATTGACGGGCTTATCATTCCTGTTACAGTCTCAGAACATGGATCGTACAACTCTAAAGTTACATTTTACGTCTGGAAAGGAAACACAACATATCCCGAAGAAGTTTTATATGAAAAGGATGTCTTTTTAAGAAATATCCCATCAAACTTTTATTTCCCTATTGATTTCCAAACTCCTATTGCTGTTGAAGGTCCATTTTTTGCTGGATATAAAATTAACTATGTTGATACAGATGGAGATGGCATTAGTGATGATGAATTTGCTGTAAGTATCGCCGTAAATAGAACCTATGCAAGTGCAAAAAACACTCTTTTTGTCCAAACAAACGGAGTATGGAATACTGCTACCGAAAAATTTGGCGTAAAAACATCTAGTGCAATAAAAGCCGTTACTTGTCTTGTCGATTTAGAAGAATTTGAAATAGATAATAATATTGAAATTTATCCCAATCCAGCTGCTGACTATATCTACATTAATACTGGAAATTTAGACTGCGGGAAAGATATCCATCTTCAGTTTATTGATCAAACTGGCAGAATTATTTTATCCTATGACACCAAAGCTGGATATAACGATATAAGCATCAATATCAACAGCTATCCTCCTGGTCTTTACTTTGTTAATATGATTGTTGGTCATAATAAAATCACAAAAAAAATACTTATTAACAGATAAAAATAAGACAGGCATAAGTTTATGACCAAGCCAAAAATAGAAATTTATACAGACGGTGCAGCAAGAGGTAATCCAGGACCTGGAGGTTATGGTATTGTTCTCATATCTGGTAAACATCGAAAAGAATTAAGCGAAGGATTTCGTAAAACAACCAACAACCGCATGGAATTACTCGCCGTTATAGTTGCTTTAGAAACTCTAAAAATTGAAAATTCTGATGTAAATATATATACCGACTCAAAATACGTTTCAGAATCAGTAAATCAGGATTGGATTAGCGGATGGATTAAAAAAAGTTTTAAAAAAGTTAAAAATCCTGATCTTTGGAAACGCCTAATTAATATTTATAAATTGCATAATGTAAAATTTATTTGGGTAAAAGGGCATTCGGATAATGAAGAAAATAATCGTTGCGATTACTTAGCAGTTGAAGCATCAAAAAAACTAAATCCATTAATTGATCAATATTATGAAGAAATTAGTCAGGAAGACAACAAATTATTATAAAAATTTAGATGTTATCAACAAACTTACAGAGCTTTGTTGAAAAAATGTAATATGATTTTTACTTATGAAACAATAAATTAAGTATTTTGTCAAAATATTCAAACAAATTAAAATAATGAACAGATTTACATCATTTTTTTCGGGATTGTGCTTTGTGATTTTTGTGTCTAGTACTATCGGTTTTACACAAACACCTGTAATAAATAGTCAACCAAATCAAATACTCGAGTGTGTGGGAAGCGATGCAACACTAAAAATAATTGCAACAGGTGCAGAGCCTCTTACTTATGAATGGTATCAAGATGGAACACCTTTAGATATCGACGCTAGTGAAGTGCATTTTGCATCTCTAACAACGGCAAACAACGGCGAGTATTATTGTAATGTCTCAAATACTGAAGGCAATGTTGATTCCGAAATCATTAGTGTTACCGCGGTAGAAAATGCTCCTGTTATAAATTCAATATCTACTGAAAACGATCTTGTTTGCGTAGGAACAGATAATGTACTAACAGTAGATTATGAAGGACAAAATTCATACGTAAAATGGTATTTACAAGGGAGTTTTGTAGGATATACAAGTTCATTTAACATTACAAATGCTCAACTATCCGATGAGGGAGAATATTATTGTATAGTGTCTAATGCTTGTGGAAATGCAATGTCGGATACTGTTATCATTGATATAGTTACCCATGCGAATATTACTACTCAACCAAGTACTCAAATTATTTGCGAAGGTGAAAATGCTATTTTTAATGCTGTTGCGGAGGGAGATTATATTAATTATAAATGGTTGGCTAATGACATTATGATGATTGGAGAAACAAATGCAGAATTGATAATTACTGCTCCCACATCTTCTGTTGAGTATCATTTTGTTGCGTATAACGTTTGCAATAACGACACAAGTAATGGAGTATTTGTTACTATTAATACATCGCCTATTATTTCTGGGCAACCTGTTGATCATCAAACGTGCTTTGGAGAAGATATAACACTTTATGCTACAGCAACAGCAAGCACACTTGTTACTTATCAGTGGTATGATGAGAATAATCAATTAATTGATGGAGCAACAGAAACAAGCCTTGCCATTGAATTAGCAGAAAATGATATTGCTCATTATTATTGTGAGATTTCTACTGTTTGTGGCACTGTTTACACCGATACAGCTGAGATTATTACTCTTATGCCACCCGAAATAACACAACAGCCTGTTGGTGGCGAATTATGTGTAGGCGATGATATTGAGATGCAAGTAAAAGCGATTGGGGCTATCCCACTTTATTTCCAATGGTTATATAATGGCGAAGATGTTAGTGGATCAAATATTTCAGGAAGCGAAACGCCTATTATCACAATATCTTCAATAACAGAAGGGCAGCAAGGTATTTATACTTGCCATGTTAGTAATGCATGTGGATCTGTATTATCTGACGAAGCCATAATTACTGTAAACACACCACCATTAGTGACAGAACAGCCAGAAGACCTTATAATTTGTGCAGAAGAAGAACTTTTGATTTCATTTAATCATTCGGGTACACAACCAATTTCATTTGAGTGGATATTATTAGAATCAGGAAACCTAATTGGAACAGAAGCGAATTATTATACTGCCTCTGCTGATGCTATAAACACAGGAAATTATTATTGTTTGTTGTCTAATACATGTGCCGATATTTCAACAGACACAATTTCTGTAGAGATTCTTGCTTTACCACAAATTACAAGTCATCCGCAAGATGAATCTGTTTGTGTAGGAGAATATGCCTCTATGGAAGTTGAAGCCGAAGGAGCTGAACCTTTAAGTTTTTTATGGTATAGAAATGGTTCAGCTGTTTCTGGACAAACTAACAATTTATTAGAGTATCCCGCAGCTCAAGTCAATCAAACTGGAGAGTATTTTTGCCGTGTGTCGAACAGTTGTGGATATGATGATTCGGGTACGGCTACTCTGACAATTGGGACAGAGCCTGCAATAACATGGAATCCAATAGATTATACCTTATGCGAAAACGATACACTTAATTTAATTATGTCTGCACAAGGAGAAAACTACACGCTTCAATGGTATTTTAACGGCACTCCACTACCTGGAGAAAATGATACTGTTTTAAATATTATTAATGTTCCAGGTACAATGGCAGGAACATATTATTGCTCTGCGTTTAACTCGTGTGCAACAGTATATACTGACACAGTTGAGGTTGTTATTTATCCAGCTCCTGCAATGAGTCTAGGTAATGATATTGATTTGTGTGTAGGCGAATCAATTACCATTGGTCCCGCAGGAGATTACGAACATTATAATTGGAACAACGGATTAAGCTATCAACCTAGTTTGGATGTGCAATTATCGGGAACCTACATTTTAGAAGTTATAGGCGAAAATTCATGCAAAAACAGAGATACCTTAATAGTTTCATTCCACCCATACCATCAAATATTGTTTGAGGACACCGAAATTATCGCTTGTGGTCCTTACACTTTAAACGCAGGAGAAGGTGCATACGAATACACTTGGAATACCAACCCTGTTGAAACAACGTCATCAATTTTAATAACAGAGTCAGGTACTTATGCTGTAACTGTTACAGGTGACGCTCATGGTTGCTCAACTAGTCAAGAAGCTTATGTGGATGTTCGCGAACCTATCAGTATTAATCTTGGCGACGACAAAAGTGCTCCTGTAAGCTCGTATGTTGATATTGGTGTTCAAGAAGAATTTGCTCAATATATTTGGAACACTTCTTTTAATGGACCTATTCTTACAGTTTACGGCTCTAATTATGGTATAGGTGAACACGAATTTTGGCTTACAGTAATAGCCCAAAGTAGTTGTATGGCAACAGATTCAATAAAAATTACATTTTGGGATGACTCAGGAATTAACGATGCAAAAAACAATGACGGAATTCTAATCTTTCCAAATCCTGCAAAAGACTATTTAACAATCTCAGACATCTCACATAATATCGAGAATATTGAAATAATTAACGTAACAGGTCAAATAATAAAATCATTTTTAGTAAATAGTAATGAAATAACGTTAAATCTTAGTAATTTTGCGGAAGGAATTTATTTTGTAAAACTAAAAAGAAACAACGAAGTAATAACGAAAAAAATTCTGATTCGTTAATATGGAAAAAAAATCAAACATAAAGTCTAAAATTAGAGGAGCTTACCTTACCTCTCTGATAAGTATTTCGTTAGTTCTACTATTGCTTGGTATTGTTGGCTTATTGATACTAAATGCTCAGGTACTTTCGCAATATGTTAAAGAAAACTTATGCTTTTCGCTAATCATCAAAAATGATGTAAAAGAACCAGACATTAAGCAATACCAAAAAAATCTTGATACATACAAATACATTAAATCAACAGAATATATAACAAAAGAAGATGCAGCACTCTCATTACAAGATGAGTTAGGAGAAGATTTTTTGGAAACTTTGGGTTATAATCCCTTATCACCAACTATTAATGTTTATCTTAATTCCGATTATGCTAACCCAGACAGTATTACAATGCTTGAAACTTTTTTTCTAACAGATACAAATTTAGTTTCCGAAGTCTCGTATCAGCAAAATCTTGTCCACCTGATAAACGACAATGTGCGTAAAATAAGCGTAATATTTCTATTTTTTAGTATAGCATTATTCCTTATTTCTTTTGCTTTGCTTAACAACACGATACGTTTAATGATTTATTCTAAACGATTTATTATCAACACTATGAAACTTGTAGGAGCAAAAAGAAATTTTATTCGTAAACCATTTTTAATAACAGGAGCATTGCAAGGATTCTTTAGTGCACTAATAGCAATCGCAGTATTATCTGTTATTGTTTACTTTATGGATAACCAAATTGGTAATATGCTTAGTCTTATCGACTATAAAACACTTGGACTTCTGTTTGCTATAGTTATGCTTCTCGGAATATTACTAACATTTGTTTCTACATATTTTTCAATTAACAAATATTTGAGATTAAAATCTGCTAATTTATATTATTAACATGAATAAAAACACTAAAGGAATAAACACTGCCGAGGAAAAATCAGGCTTTGTACTCGAAAAGAAAAACTATATATTAATAGGTGTAGGATTTTTATTATTAATTATAGGATTTATTCTTTTATCAGGTGGTAAAAGCGAAGACCCAAGTATCTTTAATCCTGAGATATTCAATTTTAGGCGCATAACACTTGCTCCTATTGTAATTTTATTGGGCTTTATTACAGAGATTTTTGCAATAGTCTGGAAACCAAAAAAATAAATCAAAATGGAGTGGTTTGAAGCTTTAGTTCTTGGATTAATCCAAGGATTAACTGAATTTTTGCCCGTTAGTAGTAGCGCACACCTTGAAATCGGCAAAACCTTATTTGGAATAAATGGAGAGAATAATCTTTATTTTAGCATTCTCGTTCATGGTGCAACAGTTTTAAGTACGATTGTGGTTTTTCGTAAAGAAATATTAAAACTAATACAAGGCGGACTTAAATTCAAGTATAACGAAGAAACTGAATATATTCTAAAAATTGCTGTGTCAATGGTACCTGTAATGCTTGTTGGCTTATTGTTAAAAGAGCAAGTAGAGAGTCTTTTTGGAGGAGATAATATGGTTTTAGTTGGCTCCATGCTTTTAGTTACTGCACTTATATTGTCATTCACTTTCTTTTTTAAACGAAACAATACAAGAAATATTGGTTATAGAGATGCTATTATTATTGGTGTCGCTCAGGCTTTTGCTGTTTTTCCAGGCATCTCACGCTCGGGAGCAACAATTGCCACTGGATTACTTTTGGGAAATAAAAAAGCGGAAATAGCAAAGTTCTCTTTTTTGATGGTGCTAGTTCCTATTTTAGGTGAGAATTTTCTCGATATTATTGGAGGAGAATTTAGTGGTTCGGGCTTGTCTGTTTCAGTAATGTTAATCGGGTTTTTTAGTGCTTTTATATCCGGTTTATTAGCATGTACAGTCATGATAAATATTGTCAAAAAAGGTAAATTGATTTGGTTTGCAATATACTGCTTGGTTGTAGGGGTCATTTCTATCTTTTTATTGAGCTAATGGTAAGACTCTTTGACATAAATAATACACCAGATTTTGAGGCTGGTGAAATTATCCTAATTGATAAACCAAAAACATGGTCTTCATTTGATGTAGTAAATAAAATCCGATGGAAATTAAAAGATATTACTGGTAATAAAAAGATTAAAGTTGGACATGCAGGAACACTTGACCCATTAGCGACAGGATTACTTGTAATTTGTACGGGAAAAGCAACTAAGACAATCGATGCACTGCAAAATGACAATAAAATTTACGAAGCCGTTTTTAAATTAGGCGAAACCCGACCATCTTTTGATATGGAAACCGAAACAGACAAAACTTATGATATATCGAATATTACAAACGAGCAAATTGTTTCTGCTGTAAAATCTATGGAAGGAACTTATGCCCAAACCCCTCCTACATATTCGGCTATTCAGATAAACGGAAAAAGAGCTTATGAATTTGCACGAAAAGGAGAAGATGTAAAGCTAAAATCACGAGAGATTAACATATCCAAAATTGAAATTAATGATATTTCTTTGCCAAAGATTACCCTCACAATACATTGTAGCAAAGGTACTTACATAAGGTCGCTTGCAGATGAGTTTGGAAAAAGACTTGACAACGGGGCTTTTTTGTATTATCTTAGACGAATTCAAAGTGGAGAATTTAATATCCACAACGGATTTAAATTAGATTATTTTATAGATTATTTGAACAATTTGTAACCTTTTCTATTTTAATCAGTATAATCACAAGTTTAAATTATTACACATATTTATACATATAAAATGAAATTATCACAATTTGCTTACAATTTGCCAGAAGAGTTAATAGCACTAAATCCTGCATCAAACAGAGATGAGTCAAGACTAATGGTATTTCATCGTAAAACTGGTGAAATCGAGCATAAATTATTTAAGGATATCAAAGATTATTTTGATGAGAAAGATTTAATGATTTTTAATGACACCAAAGTTTTTCCTGCTCGGCTATTTGGAAATAAAGAAAAAACTGGTGCTCGCATCGAAGTCTTTTTGTTAAGAGAACTTAATAAAGAGCAAAGATTGTGGGATGTGCTTGTCGATCCTGCCCGTAAAATTAGAATTGGCAACAAATTGTATTTTGGTGAAAACGAACAACTTGTAGCCGAAGTAATTGATAATACTACCTCAAGGGGTCGAACTCTCCGGTTTTTAATTGATGGTGAATACGACCAGTTTAAAAAAACACTCCATTCTCTAGGACAAACTCCTTTACCAACTCATATTATAAAAAGAGAGGCTACAGATGAGGATAAAGATCGTTACCAAACAATTTATGCTGCAAATGAAGGAGCCGTTGCAGCCCCAACTGCTGGCTTACATTTTAGTCGCGAATTAATGAAAAGATTAGAAATTACTGGAATTGATTTCGCATATATCACTCTACACGCTGGATTAGGGAATTTTCGTAATGTCGATGTCGAAGATCTTACTAAACATAAAATGGATTCAGAAGAAATTCGTATTACCGAGCAAGTTGCAAATATGATAAACAAAGCTAAGGAAGACAAACGCAGAGTTTGTGCGGTCGGTACAACTGTCCTTAGAACTATCGAAAGCTCCGTTACAACAACAGGATATGTTAAACCTTTTGAAGGTTGGACAAACAAATTTATTTTCCCTCCTTACGAAATAATGGTGCCTAATGCTTTAGTATCGAATTTCCATCTACCAAAATCAACGCTAATGATGAATGTGGCTGCTTTTACTGGTTACAACAATATATTTAAAGCATATAATACCGCTATTAAGGAAAAATACAAGTTTGGAACCTACGGAGACGCAATGTTTATTATTGATTAGTGAGATAAAAAAGCGTATTCTAACAGAAATATAAATAAATTAACTCCAAACTTGGGAGTTAAAAGTTCAGAACTTATGATCTTCACGCAAATCAGCAATCCCCAGGTTGAAAGATTAGCCTTAAATTTGTGGTAGAATGATATACAATGTGATAAAACGTGGGTGACTGAGGGTTTCAAAAAGGTGGTTGAGGGTTTTGGCACCAGACAAAATGTCTCGAAATCCCTTTTTTAAACCCTCAGTCTCCTTTTAAAATGTCTCGAAGCCCAGGTTTTAAAACGAATTTCGTAAATACCCTAAGCCGTAACTTTGCACACGTTCATCTTTAAGACTTGCTCGATTATAGTTGTTAACACGAATTGTTTTTGTAATTGCTCAATCATATTCATTAATGTCCAATAAAAATGCGACTACGACAAGATTTATTTATATGTAAAAAAAAGTATGTATCGTCCCTAACGGGACTTGTTATTTTATTTACCATTTTTTACCAATGTTTAATGCCTACGGCATTAGTCCCGTTAGGGACGTAATATTGGTAAAAACAATAATCAGGGTTTTAACAGTCCCGTTAGGGACGATACATTCAGAACTTATGATCTTCACGCAAATCAGCAATCCCCAGGTTGAAAGATTAGCCTTAAATTTGTGGTAGAATGATATACAATGTGATAAAACGTGGGTGACTGAGGGTTTCAAAAAGGTGGAGGAGGGTTTTGGCACCAGACAAAATGTCTCGAAACCCCTTTTTTAAACCCTCAGTCTCCTTTTAAAATGTCTCGAAGCCCAGGTTTTAAAACGAATTTCGTAAATATCCTAAGCCATAACTTTGCACACGTTCATCTTTAAGACTTGCTCGATTATATTTGTTAACACGAATTGTTTTTGTAATTGCTCAATCATATTCATTAGGATATGTTGGGTCTGGATTTCACTGTTCGCTCGGATTATAGCAACACTCGGATTGCAACCGAGCGATAGCGAGGTGCCAAAGCGTTAGCCTGTGTGCCTCGAAGTGCGAAACCCGAAACTCTAACTCACGAGCGAAGCGAGTAAACCCCAAACAGGTTTAACCCGAAACTCTAACTCACGTTAAGCTCTTTCCATATTATCAAAACTGATAATTGGTTTTCCTTCAAATCTTAGCAGTAAATTAGCAACACATAGTACGTCTTTTTCACAATATGTTGTTATTCTATCAAGATCATTTTCTACATAATATACTTCATAAACCTGACTACCGTCTATATCATCTTTTGGTGTAGGGATATCAAAAAGGTCTGCAAGTAATGAAAGAGAGGTAAAGTTTTTATAATCACCAAATTTCCAAAGCTCAAGAGTGTCGATATGAGTAATTTCCCATGGTTTTTTGCCAGCAAGATTTATTGAAACTGGCAGTTTAAGCCCATTAACCAACATGCGACGCGAAATATATGGCACGTCAAATTCTTTAATATTATGTCCGCACAATTGCTTAATTCCTGCTTTATCCCAATTACTAAGCATTGTGGCAAAATCTGATAAAAGTTGTTTTTCATCATCTCCAGCAAAAGACTTAACACGTAATTTACCACCAGAAGTGAGCAATCCTACTGAAATACAGATAATCTTGCCAAATTCGGCATAAATTCCTGCTCGTTGATAAACATCAGATGCAGATTTATCCTCAGTTCTAAAATAACCCGATTTTTTGTCCCAATGTTTTTGAAAATGTTCTGGTAAATCCTCAAACAAAGGATAAGCCGGTACCGTTTCAATGTCGATAAACATAATGTCGTCAAAATTAAAATTTTTCATTTTGCTTAGCTTAAATTTTGTAAAATAAATTTTGTTAAAAGATCAATTGCAACACAATTATTTCCTCCTTGTGGCACAATTACATCAGCATACCTTTTTGTAGGCTCAATAAACTGTAAGTGCGAAGGCTTAACAGTTTTTTCATATCTTTCGAGAACTGTTGAAACCGAACGTCCACGCTCAATAATATCTCTTTGTATTACTCTTGCCAATCTATCATCAGCATCAGCACTTACAAAAACTTTAAGATCCATTAAATTTCTTAGATCTTTATGTCCTAAAATTAAAATTCCTTCTATAATAACAATAGGACTAGGTTTAATCAAAATTGTCTCTTCACTTCTAATGCAAGTGAGGTAAGAATATATTGGTTGATTAATCTGCTTTTGCTGCTTAAATTCTTTAATGTGTTTTACCAACAAAGGCCACTCAATCGCATCGGGATGATCGAAATTTATTTTTTGCCTTTCTTCGAGGGGTAAATGACTATTATCCTTATAATATGAATCCTGTGGAATGACCGTAACACTACCTTTGGGCAATTTCTCGATAATTTTTCTCACAACTGTTGTTTTACCCGAGCCAGTACCACCTGCAATACCTACAATTAACATAATTCTTTATTTAATGTTTTTTTCATAACTTTGAGTTTTAAAAATAGTAAAAAAAATTGACATAATGTTATATCCAATAAAATTTTATCCAATTTATAAATCAAAAGTTTGGGGTGGTAATAAAATCAAAGCTCTAAAAAATGAAAATAACATACCTGACAAATGTGGTGAAAGCTGGGAGCTATCAGGTGTAGAAGGCGATGTTTCGGTAGTAAAAAATGGTTTTTTAAAAGATAATACTATCGAGGAAATAATAGAAGTATATATGGGCGATATGGTGGGCGATAAAATCTTTGAAAAATTTGCTTACGAATTCCCGATTTTGCTAAAAATTATTGAAGCAAACGAAAATTTATCAATACAAGTTCACCCCGATGATGCGACAGCAGAGCAAAGGCATAATGCCAGAGGAAAGTCAGAGGCTTGGTATATTCTCGAAACGCTGCACAATGCTAAACTTATCTCTGGATTCAATAAAAACTCTAATTTTGCCGAAATGTCGGATTTGATTAAATTAAAAAACTTAGAGACAATTTTAAATCAACCGCTAACAAAGCCCTCAGAAGTATATTATATCCCATCGAAAAGAGTACATAGTCTTGGCAAAGGAAATCTTATTGTAGAAATTCAGCAGACTTCTGATGTAACATATAGAATCTATGATTATGATAGAACTGACCGCGAACTCCATCTCGATTTAGCAAGTGATGTGATTGACTATAAAAAAACAGAGAAATTAACAGAAGATTATTCACGCAATCCCGACAAATCTAATAAGATTCTCAAAAATTCTAATTTTACTATTAATTATTTGCCTGTAATGAATAGTCTTGAAAAAGATTATTTTAATATTGATTCATTTATTATCTATTATTGCATCAAAGGAGAATTAATCATAAAATACAATAACAAAACCGAAACCTTAAAAACTGGCGAAACTGTTTTAATTCCTGCTGCATTGAAGAACATCGTTCTTATCCCCAAAACTTACACAGAAATGCTTGAAATATATCTTGAATTATAATTTTTTATCCTGAGTTCGACATAATTTTTAAAGTTCAGATTGATGTAAAATGCTGAAGATTAAGGCAAATTGATGAGTAATATCGAGATATTATGAAGAGATTTAACGAAAACATTCCGCATTTTGCACAAAGCTATCAATTAAACGCTTATAAACAGCAATCGTCTTTTTAAAAACAACTCGATTTATCCCGATAATACTCTTTATTTTTTATCGAATCTTACTATTTCTTAGCCTTCTGAACTCAAAAATTATTTCGAACTCAGGTTATTAGTAAGCTCACTAAAGACTTCTTCTAAGGATTTTTCTTTTAACTGTAAACTTAACACAGCATTATTCATTTGTACGGCGAGATTAAAAATATCTTGTCTTATATCAATTTTAGAATCAAACTCAATAATAAACTTATTTCCCTCTAACCTTACAACTTTATCAACACCATTAAGTTTTTGAATACGCTCTGTATTGATACCGTCTTTAAACTCAATCAATAAAGTGCCAATTTTGGTTTTAGCCATTTTATGTACAGCTTTTTTATCATCATCTGCCACAATTTGCCCTTTATTAATAATGACAATTCTATCACAAATAGCCTCTACTTCTTGCATAATATGAGTAGAAAGTAAAACAGTTTTTTCTTTACCAAGTTTTTTAATAAGATTCCTTATTTCAATAATTTGATTTGGATCTAATCCCGATGTTGGCTCATCAAGAATAAGTACTTGAGGATCATGAATTATGGCTTGTGCTAATCCAACTCTCTGTTTGTATCCTTTAGATAAAGCTCCAATCTTTTTATTGATTTCAGGTTCTAATCCTGTTAATGCAATAACCTCTTCGATGCGCTCCACTCTATTCTTGATTTTATAAATGCCTGCCGTAAAGTTTAAAAACTCAACAATGTACATATCCTGATACAAAGGATTTTGCTCAGGTAAATATCCAATAATCTTTCTCACTGCCATAGGTTCTTGCATAACATTTAAGGAGTTTACAAAAACATCTCCTTCGGTGGGAGGAATAAAACCTGTAATGATTTTCATAAGAGTTGTTTTCCCAGCACCATTAGGTCCCAAGAAACCAATTATCTCACCCGACTTAATTTCAAAACTTACGTCATCAAGAGCTTTTTGCTTACCAAAAACTTTAGTAACATTTTGGATATTTATCGACATATTATTTATTGTTTCTAATCCACAAAAATAACAAAAATTAAAGTAACAAAACAAAACTTATTTACACTTGGTATAAATTGTCTTATAAAATCAAATTATTCATGTTAATACACTAACCTTCACTCAAAATTTTCGTTAAATATATATAGAGAAGCATGAATTTTTAAATTCTATTAAAATTTATTATTATGGAAACACATTTACACTTAGCGGATAAAAGTAATGATGATTCCGGCATTTTACAAATTCGGAAATGTTTAATCTTATTAATAGAAATTGTTTTGCTTGCCTTTTTCATAATTTTACCACAAACAAGTTATGCACAATCGGGTTTGTGCGAATCGACAGTACCTTTTGAAATTGTTGATTTGTCATCTTCGGCAAATGCTACTTGGACATCTCCAGTTATTAATAGAACAGATTTATGCTGTGGATACTCGTCTCCTGAAAGCTGTCTTGAGTTTGAAATAACATTGCATCCTAATTCCACGGCTATAAATTTTGAAATAGCATCTGGGACAATTCCCTCTGGAAATTTGTTTTATCAAATAAATTGCGGTCCACCTATCCCTGTTGGAACACCAGTATGTTTGTCTGGTATTGGACCGCACACTCTAACTTTTTGTAATCCTGAAACAGATGCTAACACTTATCTTGTTTCATCTATTCCTGCTTCAACAATATCTTTTACGCCTAGCAATCCTTATATTTGTGAAGATGATTCTATTAATATCTCCGTTAGTGGTGCAGACACTTATTTATGGTCCCCGGCCACTGGTCTATCTGCCACAACTGGTGCAAGTCTTATCGCTTTCCCAAGTTCTACTACTACATATAATGTTACCGCCACAGATATTTATGGATGCACCTCAACAGCATCAATAACAATAGAAGTTTGTGTATCGCCGCCAGTAGTTGCTAATCCTGGAGGAGATATTTGTTTAGGAGAATCATTTCAATTACAAGCAAGTGGGGCTTTACTTTATGAATGGACACCAACTGATGGTCTAAACAATGCAAACATCAGTAATCCTGTCGCTACTCCAACAGTTACAACAGAGTATATTGTTACTGGTTATGATGCAACTTGTACTGTAATACAAAATGGAGATTTCTCTAATGGAAATACAGGATTTACTACCGCTTACAATTATTCTACAAACCTAAATCCTGAGGGAAATTATATGATTGGCACAAATCCACATGATTACCATTCTAATTTCGCACATTGTGGAGACCATACTACTGGCTCCAGTAACTTTATGATTATAAATGGTAATACAGTTGCAAACCAAGAAGTTTGGTGTCAAAACATTGTAGTAAGACCAAATACAAATTATCTTTTTTCAACTTGGATTACTAGTGTACACCCATCAAATCCAGCGATATTGCAATTCTCTGTTAACGGAACTCTATTAGGAAGTCCATTTGGTGCAACAGCAACAACTTGCGATTGGAATGAATTTTACGAAACATGGAATTCAGGATCAAATACATCAATACAAATTTGTATTGTAAATCAAAACACTATTGCAAATGGAAATGACTTTGCGATTGACGATATATACTTTGCTCCCCTGTGTCCTGCAAGAGATACTGTTAAAGTAATTGTACACAATCCGCCAATAATCAACTTTTTAAATTCAGGTCCATTTTGCGAAACTGATCCTGCAAGTGATATCATTGCTAACCCAACTGGCGGAACTTGGAGTGGTACTGGAATTACAGATATAAATAACGGGACATTTGATCCCAGCATCGCAGGCGATGGAAATCACACTATATTTTATAATTACAATGATGGATATTGTCAAGTTGATACTTCAATTACTATCCATGTTGATGCCGAAGTTATTGCCACAATTACACCTGTTGGTCCGTTTTGTGAAACCGATGCAGCAGTTGTTTTAAATGCTGTTAGCCCAGGT
>Ga0265295_1003073_pt1 | contig 25005 bp, 20 predicted proteins | sample Munlansysbiofilm_FD_192503 | JGI IMG/M metagenome (GOLD analysis project Ga0265295, IMG submission 192503) | Leachate microbial communities from a municipal landfill in Southern Ontario, Canada - Methane capture system biofilm | ecosystem: Engineered > Solid waste > Landfill > Unclassified ... | reverse complement strand
TTCCATTTTGCATTAGAATTTGAGTGTTTAGCGGATCCTTGCCTACGCGAGAATAGCTTCCCATCAGAATGGAAATTTTGGAAGAAAGGGGTGTGATTTGGGAAAGATAATAGTCCAAATCCTGCCAAAAACTGGAATAATTGACAAGTGTGCCGATGTAGCCACCCGTGAGTGCTAATTCAGGAAAAACCACCAATTGACTTTTGTTTTCAATGGCTAAACGAACAATACTGCTGATTTTTTCGGTATTGTATTTTAAATCTGCTTTGTTGAATGAATTTTGGGCGATGGTGATTTTCATAATGAGTCGATTTTAGTTTTTTCGAATTTGAGGTGAATGATATTATTAATATTTTTCACTTTTGATATTGACAAAGATAATGAAAGCTTCCAAAATATGACCAATGATATGATTCGTTTTCAAAAAAAATCTAATTATTGTGTTCATATAATTCAAACAGATTAAGTTCAATCGGAAGTATATGATATTCTTCAGGTGGGAGTGACTGGTTTCCTTTTATTTTAATGTAAAAAACTTGATCTAATTGCCGAGATAAGCTTATGTTTGAGTATCTTATAAAATATCCATACAAGGCGTAATCTTTCCATATTTCGGAGTCTATGCAGATAATCTTGTTTTCTCCAACATGTTTTGTTATTGCTTGCACGTCATGAATTTTATCGGTATCCCTGCCTTTATGTGGAATTATATTTAGCATAATTCCTGTTAGAAAGATAAGCATAGCCGAAATAAATAGAATGTTTAAGTAGTTGTTTTTTTTTCTGATTTTATCAAGAAAGTTATTTGCATATTCTGAAAAAAACAGGGTTAAGCCAATTGCGAAAAAAGGGAAAGTTGAAACCATATAAAATCCACTTTGTTTAAGGCTTATCATAATGGGTAAAACCCCTGATAGTCCAATGCTGAAAAAGAGTAAGCTCCATTTTTTTGTTTTGCTACTTATTTTTAATTTTCGATTTGATAAAAACAAGAGGAATCCAATAATCATACTTGGAATAAGTTCATTAAAGAGTCGAAAAACAATAAAAAAACGATTATTGACAGTTTTTACGGAAATAATGCTTTCTAAGACTTGCTTTTGGAAGTAATTATCAAAGAAATGATAACTTTCTGGAAATATTACGAATGTGATTAAAAGACTCATTACTAGGGTAATGAATAAGATAAAAGTTTGTGAAACAAAGGATTTAAAACGGGTGTCAAATTTGAAAATAAAAAACCAAAATGGGATGGAAAGTGGAAATAATCCAGTAAGACCTTTGGTCAAAAATGCAAGATAGAGTGCAATTCCTGCCGGAATTAAGTAAAATGCCTTTTTAGAAATATGGTTTTTCAGAATGAAATATGTTGCTAATGTGCTGAAAATCATCATGGTATTTTCGAGCATGTTGTTTGCAATTGACCATGATAATAGAGGAAAGCCAATCCAAAACAAGAGTGCTAACCAGTTGATGTTGAGGTTTTTATTAGCAGGAATTATCTTCATTATTTTTGTAATAATGATTCCAGTAGAGAGAGCTGTTCCCAAAGAATAGAAGTTTTCAATTAAGATACTGTCACCAAAAATCCTAAAAAGAAGGCTTTGCAAACCAAACGCTAAGGGTGGATGTTCGTAAAAAGCAGGAAACATTGTTTGGCTGAATTGTGGTTGCCAAAAACTACCTATTCCATTGGCTAAGTTTTTCGAGATGCCTGCATACATAAGTCCATCCATAAACATGCCGGAAGAGAATAGATGTGGGCTGAGAATGGATAAAAAAAAGCCCGTTATAATCAAATAAAACAGAATATGTTCTTTGTTTACTAACGGGTTTTGTTTTTTAAGCATGTCCTGTATTAATGCTAATCAAGATCAAGTTAGAATGAAATTCCTATAACCAATTCCAAAGATTTATTCGTTGCATTTTCTTTTACCGTTGGAAATTTAGTATTGGATCCGCTTAAAACGTCCGTAAATCCATTATAGAAAACGATTCCTGCAAATATTTTAGTATTACCACTAATGGTATATTCAGCGCCACCTCCAATAATAATAGATTCTTTAAAGAGGGCAACGTCCTTGTGAATTCCAAATTCCTTCGGTGATACTTCCGAAGAGTTTACCAGTTTGTATGTGTCCTTGGCGTTGGCTTTCGTTCGAATGGAATTGTCAATGCCAAAATTTCCATAATAGGTCATTCTTCCAAATTGTGCGGTTTTAAGTTTGAATGAGATAGGAATACTGATATAACTCAGTTTGTACCTTCTGGATACTGTCACATCAACCAAGCCCGAACCATCATAATTAACCATGTCGTCGTATGTCAATTTTCCACCTGTGCTTTTAAATTGTAAACCCGTATTTATGAAATAGTGCCCTGAACCACCAATTGCAAAGTCACCAACCAAGCCATAAGTGTAGCCAATGGTAGCGCCGTCATATTTGTAATTTAGAGAATTTGGTTGCATCCAGTCGATTGAAGGGGCAAATTTAAGCCCTAAAACAAAAGTTTTTGAATCGTCTTGCGAGAATACTGAACTTAATAATAATATACTCAAAATGAGGGTTGCAATGTTTTTTTTCATATTCTGTGGTTTTATTTTAGCAAACTAATACTTAATTGAAAGAACAAATATACTGCATTATTGTTTACTTTTTTTGTTTTAACAGTGCATAAAATAAAAATGTTCATAAAAATATTTAATTAGAGTATAAAACAATTTTGCATTTATGTTTGTTTAAAGGAAAATATACTAGGTTTGTAGAAGTTTTTTATTTCTATAATCTAAACCAGAACTTATGAAAAGATTGATAGTAGTGTTGGGATTGAGCGTATTGACGATGATTAATTTTTCGTCTTGTAACTCTTGCGATCGTACCAAAGAAAAGAAATTTGCGGTTAAGCAAAGCCAATTAAAAGAGGCAAAGCAACAAATAAAAATTTCTATTGAAAGGTATGAACAAGATTTATTTACGGTACGTAAGGACTCTTTTTTGACAGACTTGCTAAAAGTTCAAAAGAAATATCCCTTTTTTTTAGAAGGTGATTTAGAGGATGTTCGGAATCAAAAACAGTTGTGGGGATACATTAATGATCCCATGATTAAAGAAGTTTACCAAAAAACACAAAAGCGTTTTCCAAATTTAAATAAATTAACAGATGATTTGCTCGACGCAATGTCCTATTATAAAACATATGTGCCCGAAGCAACCATTCCAAAAGTGTATACGTATGTTTCTGGTTTCGATTATGAATTGCCGGTAAAATACATGGATAATATGTTGATTATCGCATTGGATATGTTTATTGGTCCTCATGTAGATTACTATGATCAACTTGGAATTCCAAAGTATGTTTCATACGAATATCAGCCCGAATTCATTGTTCCAGTGAGCTTTAAAGAAATTTCGTATGCTTATTTGCCCAGTCCCAAAACAAGGGTAACTATGTTGGACTATATGATTTTTGAAGGGAAAAAACTCTATTTTACAGAATTGATGATGCCCCATATGCATGATAGTTTGATTATTGGATATCCACTGCGTAAATTAGATTGGGCGATTCAAAACGAAGGAAATATTTGGGCTTATTTAATTGAAAATAATTTATTGTATTCAAAAGATAATAAAGCGATTGTGAAGTTTATCAACGACGCTCCTTTTACTTCTGTTTTTGCTCGCGAATCGCCAGGAAGAATAGGACATTGGGTAGGTTGGCAAATCGTTCGTTCGTACATGCATAATAATGAGGTGGATTTGCTTGAGATGATGAGAGATGAGAATTTTAGAGGGATTTTAGAGAAGTCAAGATATAAACCAAAGAAAAACAATGTATAGTTATGTTAGTAAAGACTTATGGATGTGCGATTTATGGGATCACAGCGATACCCATTACTGTAGAGGTGAGTATAGAGTCGGGTGTGAATTTTCTTCTTGTCGGCTTGCCCGACAGTGCTGTAAAGGAGAGTCAGCAGCGGATTGATTCCGCATTAAAATACAATAATTATCGCATCCCTGGTAAAAAAGTAGTGATTAATATGGCTCCTGCTGATATAAAAAAAGAGGGGTCGGCTTATGATTTAACGATTGCTGTCGGTATTTTAGCGGCTTCTGGTCAAATTAAAGCGGAAGGAATAGAGGATTATTTAATAATGGGTGAACTTTCGCTAGATGGAAGTTTGCAACCAATTAAAGGCGTTTTGCCCATTGCCATTGAGGCTCGAGATAAAGGGTTTAAAGGTTTGATTGTTCCTGCTCAAAACGCAAAAGAAGCGGCCATCGTAAGCGAACTTGAAGTGTATGGTGTGGAACAAATTATTGAAGTTATTGATTTTTTTAATGGAAAATGTCAATTGGAAAGAACAATCATCGACATTGATCAAGAATTTTCACAAGGTTTGTCGGATTATGAATTTGACTTTTCTGATGTAAAAGGGCAGGAAAATATTAAGCGATCATTGGAAATTGCAGCAGCAGGTGGGCATAATGCCATTTTAATTGGTCCTCCTGGTTCTGGAAAAACGATGTTGGCGAAAAGATTGCCTTCCATTTTGCCTCCTTTAACTTTGGATGAATCATTGGAGACGACCAAAATTCATTCGGTAGCCGGAAAATTAATGAGAAGTAGTTCGTTGGTTTCGGTGCGACCTTTTCGTTCGCCGCATCATACTATTTCTGACGTGGCTCTGGTGGGAGGTGGCTCCAATCCGCAGCCTGGAGAAATCTCCCTGGCGCACAATGGAGTTCTTTTTTTAGATGAGCTACCTGAATTTAAACGTCAGGTGCTAGAAGTCATGCGTCAACCGCTGGAAGATCGGAAAGTGACGATTTCTCGTTCTAAGTTTACGGTGGATTATCCTGCATCATTTATGTTTGTTGCAGCCATGAATCCCTGCCCTTGTGGGTATTACAATCACCCTGATACCGATTGTACTTGTTTGCCAGGGGTGGTTCAAAAATATATTAATAAAATTTCCGGACCTTTGTTGGACAGAATAGATATTCATGTTGAGGTAGTTCCTGTAAATTTTAATGAATTGACGAGTAAAGCAGAAGGGGAGAAGAGCTCTGTGGTTCGACAAAGAGTGGTGATGGCACGAAAAATTCAAGAATATAGATTTGCCAATAATCCGGGAGTGTACGCCAATGCGCAAATGAGCTCTAAGGATATTCGAAAATATTGTCAAATTTCGGAGGCAGGTACTGCTTTGCTAAAAATTGCTATGGAAAAATTGGGGTTGTCGGCTCGGGCTTACGATCGTATTTTGAAAGTATCGCGCACTATCGCCGATTTGGCTGGTTCAAAAGATATTTCCCTCGAACATTTGTCCGAAGCCATTCACTATCGTAGCCTCGACAGAGATAATTGGGGGAAATAAAAAAATTAGAATGGATTTCCTGCTTTGATAATAATGGCTTCAAGGATTCGTTTCAAATCATTGCAATCATTGTCCTCAGGACATTTTCGAACCATATGTTTGAATATTATTTCTACTTTTTGATGAATCATAGTAGAATCGTCACCGACTAATAATATATGAATGCTTTTTTCTTCTATCACTGCATCCTTTTTAATCATAATGGCCGATTCCCACAATCTGTCGTTGGAAAGCACATTGGCATAATAAAGTCCCTCTCCAGGGATTAGTTTTTTGGTGTTATTAATGTTTAAAAGCCATGATCGATATCCAAATTCAGAGAATATCGGTTCGCCTTCCATTAATTGACCACTGATTGAATAATCGTAATGTAAATAAGCATGTGCTTTTATTAAATCACCGACTTCTAATGCATTACGGATTTTTGAAGAGCTAATTGATTCGTTTTGAATGTCTTGTTCTGGAATCTCTTCCACCGTAAAGCCAAGATTTCGTCCCATATTATACAAAACATCAAAACCACCTTCTCGATTGTGTCCAAAAAAATGATTGTATCCAATGACTATTTTTTTTGCATTTAATTTTTGATGTAAAATGCGATAAATAAAATCGCGAGATGTTATTTTCGAAAACTCTAAAGTGAATGGGATAAAAACTACATTATCAATACCAATTTTCTCCAACAATTGGATTTTTTCTTCTTTGGTATTGAGTAGTTCTATTTTTAGATCTGGATTAAGAAATTCTCTTGGATGTGGGTCGAAGGTTAAAATAACGGATTCTCCATCAATTTCTTTGGCAAGTTTGATAATCCGTTTTAAGATTAGACGGTGAGCCACATGAACACCATCAAAAGAACCAATGGTAACCACTGGATTTTTTATGGCTGCAATTTCTTTTAAATTATTATAGACTTTCACTTCTCTTCACTGTGTTTTACAAAATAGGCTACTTTTTCCATGGATGTAACCATGTCGTATTTTTCCAGATATACATTTTCGGGAACTGTAATGTGGGTTGAAGTATAGTTTAAAATCCCTTTTATACCCGCTTCAACAAGGAGATTTGCAACGGCCGAAGCTGCATTGTTGGGAACAGTCATAATGCCAATAGATATGTTTTCTCTTTTAGCAATTTCTTTTAAGTTACTTTGTGGGTAACATTTAACACCTTCGATCTCTTTTCCGGTTTTGTTAGGGTCTACATCAAAACATGCGACAATTTTTATTTTAGAGTTTTTTCCTGTAAAATAGGACAAAATAGCTCCTCCTAGTTTTCCAGCTCCAACCAATGCTACTTTCAAAACCTCTTCACTATCAATTATTTCTCCAATTCGGTTTAGTAATTCTACAATATCATACCCTTTTCGTAAGGTGCTAACATGTCCAATTAACATAATGTCTCTGCGAACTTGGACAGCCGTGTTGTTGAGTAGAGAAGCCAATTCGTGAGAGTAAATATGGGTTTTTCCATGCTCTATACACGATGATAATATTCGGCGATATTGGCTGAGTCGTTCAATCGTTTTTGAAGGCAAATTTGGTATCATGTTTTCCTTTTTTGATTTTGATAAAAAGAGTGCAGAGGTGTTAAAGATTCAACGATTTTATTATTGCCTGAATGCGTTGATTCGCTTGTTCATTTAGAGCATCATATTCAGATGCATTTTTTAGCTCTTTTTTAATGCCAAAATAGAACTTTATTTTAGGTTCAGTTCCAGAAGGTCTTACTGTTATTTTACTACCATCTTCTGTGAAAAATTGAATCACATTTGAGGTTGGTAGATTGATGGCAGTGATGATATTTTTAAGAGTGTCTACTTTTTCTGCTTTTTGATAGTCTCTAATTTCAATTACTTTTGAGCCATTAATTTCTTTTGGAGGATTGCTTCTGTAGTTTTCCATCATGCGTTTTATTTCATCGGCTCCGGCTTTTCCTTTTTTGGTGATCGAGATGAGGTCTTCTTTATAAAAACCAAATTTTAAATAAATTTCTACTAAAACATCAATTAAGGTCATATTTCTCGACTTTGCCCATGCGGCGACTTCTGCAATCATACAACAGGATGCAACAGCGTCTTTGTCTCGCACATAATCTCCAATTAGATATCCATAGCTCTCTTCGCCGCCTACTATAAATTGTTTTTCTCCCTTGAATTTTTCAATTAATTCGGCAATGTATTTAAAGCCCGTTAATACATCAAAGGATTCTACATTGTAATGCTTTGCAATATCGTTCAGTAATTCTGATGTGACAATTGTTTTTACTACAAATTCATTGCCCTTATATTTGTTTTTTTCTTGCCATTGCAAAAGAATGTAATAATAAAGAATGGATGCCGTTTGGTTGCCGTTTAGCAAAACAAAATTTCCATTTTTATCCTTGCAAGCCACTCCAACTCTGTCTGCATCAGGATCCGTAGCCATAACTAAATCAGCATTTACCTGTTGTGCTTTTTTCAGAGCTAATGCCAGCGTTTCTCTCTCTTCTGGATTGGGCGAAACAACCGTTGGAAAGTTTCCATCTGGTAATGCTTGGTCTTCAACAAGATGAACCTTGCTAAAACCAAAATGTTCGAGCATTTGAGGAACCGCCATAATGCCAGTTCCATGAATGGAAGAATAGACAATGGGCAAATCATGATGCTTTTGAATCAAATCTGGACGAATGGACAATGTTTTCAAATAATCAAAATATACTACATCAATATCGTGTCCAATAATTTGAATTTTATCAAAATCAGCTTTGAATTTTACCAAATTGGGCGAATTGATTTTTTCTACTTCCGTAATGACATTTTTATCGTGTGGAGGAACCAATTGACCGCCGTCAGACCAGTAAACTTTGTATCCATTATATTCTTTTGGATTGTGCGATGCCGTTATGATAATGCCTGCATTGCAGCGTAAATAGCGAACCGTGAAAGAGAGTTCTGGAACCGGGCGAAGTTTATCAAACAGATATACTTTAATTCCATTGGCACTCATAACTTCTGCTGTAACTTGTGCAAAATAGGAACTGTTGTTTCTTGAATCAAATGCAATGGCAACACTGGGTTCCATATTTGGAAAACTCTTGATTATATAGTTGGCCAAGCCTTGAGTGGCCATTCCAACGGTATATTTGTTCATCCGATTGGTGCCAACGCCCATAATACCTCTCAGTCCTCCGGTGCCAAATTCAAGGTTTTTATAAAAGGAATCAACGAGTTCCGTTGAGCTTTCAGCTAATAAACGGCTTACTTCATTTCGGGTTTCAGTATCGTAACTGTCACTTAACCAGTTTTTTGCATTTTCAATGATGTTTTTGTCAAGGGTGTTCATAGGGCATTATTGTTTGCGGTTCTTATCGGGTTTGTAATCTTTTTAAAGGAGTGTATAAAATTGGGAGAATGATAATTTAGGAGCAATCCCAAAGGTTTTTTTGCAATGCTTAGTGCTGATTTCATCATCGTTTCGTCGGCCGAAGTAATTTGATTTTTATTGCAAATAATAATCATTACCGTATTTTCGACAAATAAATCAACTTGGATATTAAAATTAAGAGGTGTGTTTTTATAAAAAACAGGAATTCTATAATCCAAAATTATATTGGTGTTGCGAGCTAAAAGCTCGTTGTATAAACATAGTTTATATATGTCTGGATGCAAGCCAAAACCCATCTCCCGAAGTACTTCTGAAGATGCAGCCAAAATCCGAGTCGATAATCTATTAGATATACTGGTTTCCATTTATTTCGAATATGCATTTTTTCAAACTTTCACGCCAATGCGGAATTTCAATATTAAAATCTGTTTTTATTTGTGTTTTGTCAAGCACTGTATAGTACGGACGTTGAGCAAGGGTTAAATATTCTGCTGATTTTATAGGATTGATATGACAATTTAATTCTGCTATTTCTACAATGCTTTGTGCAAAATCATACCACGAGCATACACCTTCGTTCGAGAAATTATAGGTAACAACGTGCTCCATGTTGAGATGGTTGTTTGCAATGGTCAATATCCCATCTGCAAGATCATTTGCATATGTGGGGGTTCCAACTTGGTCAAACACAACATTCAAACTCTCTTTATGCTGAGCGTGTTTTAGAATTGTTTTTACAAAATTATTGCCGTAAGCAGAGTAGAGCCATGATGTTCGTATAATTACACCGTTGCAACCTGACAAAATCATCTGTTGTTCGCCTTGTAGTTTTGTGTAACCATATACGGATAGAGGATTTGCTGGATCACACTCTTCGTATGGTTTAAAGTTTCGACCATCAAATACATAGTCCGTTGAAATATGAATCATAAATATTTTGTGTCTATAGCAAGCATCCGAAAGAATTGTTACCGCAGTTGTGTTTAGCAGTTCAGCCATAGATTGTTCCTCTTCGGCAACATCCACAGCGGTGTAGGCTGCACAATTGATAATAATATTCGGTTTATGTTTTTCAATATTTTCTTCAACGCTGTCTTCTGAACTGATGTCCATCTCAGCCAAATCTGTGTATATAAAATGGTGAGCTGTGTTTTTGTTTTCTGCTTTAATGGCGCTTCCTAGTTGCCCATTTGAGCCGCATACTAAAATTGTGAACCTTGGTTTCATATGACAAATTTTTTAAAATATTTAATGGTTTCTTTTAAGCCTTCCTCCAAGTCAATTTTTGGTTCCCAATCTAATATTTCTTTAGCTTTGGCAATATCTGGTTTTCGTTGAAGTGGATCGTCTGATGGCAAGGGAAGATAAATCAGCTTTGATTTAGAGTCGGTGAGTTTGATGACTAAACTTGCTAATTCATTCATCGAAAACTCATTAGGGTTTCCCATGTTTATTGGGCCAATTACACTGTCGTCTGTGCCCATCATCCGAACCAAGCCGTCTAATAAATCATCAACATAGCAGAAACTGCGTGTTTGAGTTCCATTTCCAAAAATAGTAATGTCTTTGTTTTGAAGTGCTTGCATGATGAAGTTCGAAACTACACGACCATCGTTTGGATGCATTTTGGGTCCGTATGTATTGAAAATTCGAATAATTTTTATTTTTACATCATTTTGCTTGTGGTAATTTACAAACAACGATTCAGCACACCTCTTTCCTTCATCATAGCATGATCTTTCTCCAATTGGATTTACGTTTCCCCAGTACGATTCGGTTTGTGGATGTACTTCTGGATCGCCATACACTTCACTGGTGGAAGCTTGTAAGATTTTTGCTTTGATTCGTTTGGCAAGCCCAAGCATGTTTATTGCTCCCATTACCGACGTTTTTATTGTTTTAATGGGATTGTATTGGTAATGAATGGGCGATGCCGGACAAGCCAAATTATAAATCTCATCTACTTCTATAAAAAAAGGCATGGTTACATCGTGTCGAATAAGTTCAAAATATGGATTTTTCAACAAATGCGTAATGTTCTCTTTTTGTCCAGTAAAATAATTATCCAAACAAATCACTTCGTGATTTTCATTAAGTAGCTTTTCGCACAACTGAGAACCCAGAAAGCCTGCACCACCTGTTATTAAAATCCTTTTTTTCATGTTTTTAATCTTCGATTTTTATGAGTTTTGATAATTTTACTTTGTGGTATCTAATCCTATGCAGAAGTACTCAAAGCCCAATTCTTTCATTTCGTGACGGTCGTAAATGTTTCTTCCATCAAATATAAGGTTTTTTTTCATCTCTTTTTTTATTTTTTCCCAATGTGGCAATCTAAATTCCGACCATTCTGTGAGAAGGAGCAGTGCGTCTGCGTTTTTTATGGCTTCATATTGGGTTGGAGAGTAGGTGATTACATCTCCTATCAGGCGGCGACATTCATCCATTGCAACGGGGTCATAAGCAACAATATTGGCTCCTGCTTTTTGCAAAAGTTTAATCAAAACCAATGAAGGTGCTTCTCGCATATCATCCGTGTTGGGCTTGAAAGACAATCCCCACAAAGCAATTGTTTTTCCTTTGATATCTTGATTGAAATAGTTCATCAACTTTGTGAAAAGAATCGATTTTTGGTCTTCATTAACCGCTTCAACAGATTTTAATATTCTTAGTTCATATCCGTGTTCAGACGCCGTTTTGATAATCGCTTTCACATCTTTAGGAAAGCAAGAACCGCCATAACCAATGCCTGGATAGATAAATTTGTGACCAATTCTCGAGTCTGATCCAATTCCTCTGCGAACCATATTTACATCAGCACCCATAATTTCACACAGATTGGCAATGTCGTTCATAAAACTAATTTTTGTTGCCAGCATCGCATTAGCAGCGTATTTTGTCATTTCTGCCGAAGGCACATCCATAATAATAACAGGATGTCCATTTAAAACAAATGGACTGTATAGTTTTTGCATTATTCCTTCTGCTTTTTCTGATTCTACGCCTACTACAATGCGGTCGGGTTTCAGAAAATCACGGATGGCATCTCCTTCCTTTAAAAATTCAGGATTAGAGGCTACATCAAATTCAATGTCAACTCCACGTTTATCCAGCTCTTGTTGAATAACTTCCCGTACTTTTTGTGCCGTTCCTACGGGTACAGTGCTTTTGGTTACCATCAATACGTATTTGGTCATCTCTTTCCCAATAGTACGGGCCACATCCAAAACGTATTTTAAGTCGGCACTTCCATCTTCATCCGAAGGGGTTCCAACAGCACTGAAAATTACATCGGCTTTTTCGATACTGCCTGCTAAATCAGTAGTAAAGTGTAAACGATTTTTTTCTATGTTTCGAAGAATCATAGGCTCTAAACCGGGTTCCCAAATTGGCGAAATGCCTTTGTTTAAGAGTTCAATTTTTTTCGAATCAATATCAACGCAACGAACATCAATGCCTACTTCTGCAAAGCATGTTCCTGTTACCAATCCCACATAACCTGTTCCGACAATGAGTACCTTCATGCGATAATGTTTTTATTTTATATAAATATTATTTCTAATCATTTTATTTGGTTGATAAATAAACCATAAATCCAATTTGTAATCCTCTGCAATCCAAATAGTTATTGACATAGCCTTCCTGTTCTTCCAGATTGTTTTGAGCGTCGAATTTCCGTATTGAATATTTTATACTGTGACGACTCTTCATCAAAGCACTGTATGAAACGTTAATGCCAAATTTCTCTTTAAATATTAATTGAAGCCCTCCGCTGTAACCCAGATATCCCATTGAGTTGGTTCGAGGCCGGTATGTAACTTCTACATATCGATTTGATAATTCATTGTATTCTAAATCAATCGATGGAATATTCATGCTTCGGATGCCAGCGTTTCCTTCTGCAAATAAATTTACAGTAATTTTTTCTGGTTGAATAATGATGGGTAAATTCAGTTGTACGTTTAAGCCAGTTTTTCCGCTATTGTACCTTCCTTTTATTAAGTATCTGTCTGGCATTGAGTAAGATAGAAATGCGTCTTTGTTAAATGCCAGATTGTTGTATTCGTAATTAAAACCGACTCCAATACCTTTGTAAATGATATAGTTAGCATCAAAGCCCAATTGAAATCCATTTTTAGCAAATAGGCCATCTGCTTTTTTACTGCTAAACTCTTCACCGGGGATAAGGGTTCCTCCATAAAAGTTTAATGTGAGCATTTTATCGAATAAACCTAATGTAGGTTGGGCTTGCATCAAACCAATGCAACTTATAAGGGAAAGAAATAATATTGTTTTTTTCATAGTATAAGCTGTTAGTAGTTTAAATATAAATCGATGAATACGTCTTGTCGGGCGGGCACAGATTCTATTTGTGGATAAAAGCGTGGATAGAAATTGTTTTTAATATCTATAGGAGCCAATACTATTTCGTGGATAAACTCTGGAGAAACATTAGAGCCAAGATCTCTGAAAATGACAAATTTGAATATTTCGTTGCTGGTAAATTGAACAAAATCAAAAAAATACCATCCATTCATGAAATCGCGTTGTCGAAGAAATTTTATTGGATAACTGCTCGCTCGAATGTTGCGTGTTCGGCCTGCAAAATTAGTGTTGTGCCATAATTCAATAAAAATATCACTGTTTTTGAACATCGATGGCAGCATCAAATTAATGGAGTCAATAAATACTCTTTGAGGTGGATTGCTCACGAAAATGGTTTGGCTGTATTCGTTGAAATCATTGTTCGTGCAAGTTCCTCTTAGCTTTACGGTGTAGGTGCCCGAATTATTGAAAACATGACTTGGTTCGTCGTTATTGCTCTGATTACCATCACCAAAATTCCACATAAATTGATTGGCACCACTCGAGGTGTTTTTTAAAATAATTTTGTTGGGAGCAAAATTGTTGTTGTTAAAGTGTGAAAATGTAAATCCTGCTTGCACCGGAATAGATGCTTGGTTTAGTTCGGGCATTGGCAAATTGAAAGTGTCGGATCCCAGTTCGTTTTTGACAATAAGAGTAACGGTGTAATCGCCCGGAGTTGGATAGATTCGGGTTGGATTTTGATCGGTAGAAGTAGTGCCATCACCAAAATCCCAAAAGTAAGAAACATTGCCTAATTTGTTTTCCGTAACTTGATAGTATGTAACAGGATAAGGGGGCTCACAATTTTTAATTACGGCATTAACACTTTTGATTTTTAATTGAGGAGGAGCTACATAAAAAAAATCGAAGCCTTTTACGGGGTCTTTTTTGCAGTTGCCAAAAAACAGAGTAAGTGCAATTAGGAAAATAAAAAAGATAGTTTTTTTCGCTTGCTTTAAAAAAGTTTGGATTTTTTCAATCATTATATACCTATTTGTTCTTTTTATAAGGCAAATATAATGAATTTTGAATAAAGAATTGTGAAAGATTTAAAGATTATTTTTTATTCCCTTCAGAATTAAAATTCTACGATGAGTTTTGCGTTTATTTGGCGGGGAGTCAAGTAGTTAGGAATGGGAAGTCGGTTGTTGTAAATGTCTGTAATCCAGATGTATGAAACGGTATTGCTGATTTGCAAAAGATTAAATACTTCCAAACTCAGCCATGATGACTTGATGTATTTCCAATATCCTTTTCTTTCAGATATTCCAGCTTCGGAAAGAAGTTGTGCAGAAAAACCAATATCTACTCTTCGGTATGGAGGCATTCTGTATGTATGAGTATATTTTGGTCTGCCTGGTGCTCCAAAAGGCAAACCCGTTCCAAATGCTAAATTCAGGTGCATTTTAAACATGGGATTGTTCGGAATGTAGTCCTGAAAAAAGAGATTTACATTTACTCTTTGATCGGTAGGACGCGGAATGTATCCAGGATAGCTAATGCTGCTATCCGCCGGAATGGAAGAGATGCTGGGGCGAATTATATTGCCTTGAGAGTCATAAAAAGTTTGTTTGAAATCGTTTAAAATGTCTTCTTTGGTTTGCATCAGCGAAACGCTCAACCAGGAATCAATTCCAGGAACAAATTCTCCTATTATTTTCATGTCAATTCCTCCGGCGTAGCCTTTGGCATTGTTTTCTGCAAAGTAACGAATGCGAACATTGTCAATTTCGTATGGGATCAGATTGAGTAGATGCTTGTAATAAATTTCGGAAGTGAACTTAAAAGGACGATCCCAAGCTTTGAAAAAAGCATCATAACCAAGTACAAAATGAATGGATGTTTGTGATTTTATGTTTGTATTCAAATCTCCTTGCATGTTTCGGAGTTCTCTGTAAAATGGTGGTTGCTGATATACGCCAGTGGATAAGCGATAGGATTGTGTCTTTTTTCGAGTAGGACGATAAAAGAGCGTTGCTCTGGGGCTGATTAAAAATTGATTGTTTACGTCCCAATACGAAAACCTAGCTCCGTAAACCAAAAGTACTCGATTGCTGTCACCGTCAATCTTCCATTGGTCTTGAATGTATCCACTGATGCGCGAAGAACTTAAAATATTATTGGAAACATATAAAGAGGTCATATTTAATGCTCTTTCTTCGCTGCCAATCGGAATGATGGTTCCAGGAATGTCCGAATAGTGAGGAGTGATATATCCAGCCGAGTCATTCATTCGCCACTCTTTCAGTCGGTCGTCAATGTGTTCAAATTGGTATTTCAAACCCCAAGATAGGGCGTGATTGCCCTTTTTTGTTTCGTTTTTGACTTCAATGTTTAATACATTTGCATTGAGCTGATTTCTAGCATGTTCTAAAAATGTTCCAACGCCACGGTTAAATGTAGCATCTCCAAAGTCGTCTTTTCCAAAATCGGTTTCTAGGTCATCCAGCCAATATTGCCCTTGAATATCGTAGGTTTCCGTTTCGAAGCTGTTGAAGTAGGAAGCAATGAATTTGTAAGCAGTGTTGTGTTTGGGTCGCCAATTGGCGTAAAAAGCAGTAGTGATGGTTTGAAACTTATCAATCTCTTGTCCGTCGAAATATATTTTCAGTTTAAGTGCTTGTTGAATCGTTCCAAAACTGGTTTCTCTGGTTTGTGGAACCAATTTAAATGTATTGTTCGAGTAATGTCCCAGAAAGTTGAGGTCTAATTTATCGTTGATTTTATGCGATATTAAAGTTTGAGCATCTGCGAAAGAGGGACGATAGTCGCCTTTTGTCTCCATGCTTTTTAAGATGTAAGAGTTTGATTTGTAACGAACTCCAACAAGATATGATGTTTTATTATTGAGCAACAAATCTTCTACATGAAGGGTTCCGCCAAGAAGGCTTGCCGAAGCAGAACCAGCAAGTTTTTGTGGCTTTTTATATTCAATATCTAAAACCGATGACATCTTATCCCCGTATTGAGGGGCAAAACCGCCTGCCGAAAAATGAATATTATTCACTAAATCTGAATTTAAAAAGCTCAATCCTTCTTGTTGTCCCGCTCTAATCAAAAAAGGGCGATATATTTCGATGCCGTTTACATAAATTAGATTTTCGTCGTAATTCCCACCTCTAACATTGTATTGTGAACTTAGTTCATTGCTTGAACTCACGCCCATTTGAGTTTTTATCAAAGCTTCAACGCTGCCACTTGGAGTAGGGAAAAGGCTGGCTTCTTTTGGGTTTATTTTGGTAAAACCAAGAGGGTTTTCTGCATTTTCTCGAATTACAAAAGGATCCAATTCGGTAGAAGAGGTTTTGAGTGTGAAATTAATATTTCGGCGAATGCCTGGATTTAGGAGGATGGTAATTGATTGAGATTTGTATCCGATAAAGGAAACAATAATGCGATGTTCTTTGTTGGCCAACACTTGCAATTCGTAATTCCCATCTTTGTCGGAGCTTGTGCCGCCGGCTTGTCCCCATATGGCAATGTTAACCAAGTCGATAGTCTTTCCATTTTCATCATAAATTTTTCCGAAAATAGATGCGTATTCTTGTGAAAATCCGATGGCGAAAAATCCAATAAATAAGAGCAGTAAAAGAGTTTTTTGTTTCATCAAATGTTTCAAAATTTTTGCAAAGATAGTAATCTATATCAAACAGATAATACCAATACTTAAAACAAATTATTCCATAGGATAATTTGGTTTTAGTATGGTTTACACCGATAGAGTTTCTGTTATAGTGCAAAAGATATTTAGTGCCTGCATTAAAACACCAACTTCATCTTTATTCTAATAGCGAATTTAAATCATTCCGAATTAGATTTTGTAAGATTTTTCGAATTGTGCTATTACATAAACCGTATCGGTATTAAATACGACAAACTTTTGGTTTTATTGTGTTTCTTATTTCTTTTTGAAATCTCCATCTTGCAATGCCTTTATAAATTTTGCCCAATTAAAAACATTAAAAAGAGGAATGGGACGCATTTGGCCTTTGTAATATAGTTGATCTACATGCGATTGAACAAAATGTCGATAATTCATGCTGTAGTCCATGTCCATTTTGTCGAAATATTGTTTGAGTACTTCCGGACTCAAATTTCTCATTGCTCTTTGGTAATCGTCGTCGGGTACCTCTATTTTGGCTACAATTTCGATAAATTGCTTGTATGTTGGCAAATCGTAAATCTCCGTTTCCGCTAAGCTAATGGTATCTGCCTTCAAGTAAATATCCAAAATTAGCCGGTTGCTTTCAAAGGTATCGGCAATATGAATCGTTTGGGGTTTATATCCCATGGATGAAAATTCTAAAGTTTCATTACTGCGAACCACAATGGTATATTGTCCAAACCAATCGCTGACGTATATGCGTTTGTGATTCATCGTTTTGATATGTGCAAAAGAAATGGGCAGAGTGCTGTCCGATGAACGAATCTGACCACTTATTTGGTATACCTCATGCTTTTGGCCATGTGCAAATTGCTGAGCAATTAGCAGCAATAAAAAGAAAATAATGTTTCTAAGATGGATCATTCATCGATTTTAATACAAACTTACAGTTTTTTCCATAAAAAAAACTGCTACAATCTTTAAAGTAGCAGTTTTTTTATGAAATATAAGAAATATCTTATTTCAAATATCCTTTAACAAAGGCATCGTTCATTGCTTTCCAAACACCTTTTTTATTTATTTGTTTAATTCCTTTGCAGCTGGTTTTCAAATAAACAAAATCGTCTAACTCTTCAACCCAGAATTTTTTTGTTTGCAAATTGGGTTTAAACGTTCTTTTCGTTTTTATGTTTGAGTGAGAAACCTTGTTTCCGGTGATCACTTTTTTTCCTGTAATTTCACAAACTCGTGCCATTTTATTTCTTTTTTTATCTTGTTTTTTTAATCTCTTTTCGATTTCGGACTGCAAATATCCGAATATTTTTTCAAATTGCCAAATGTTTGATGCTTTTTTTAATTATTTTCTTGAGGCTGATGTCAATAAAATGATTGTTGGCTTTTATTCAATGGTTTGTATATTGAAATATATGGCTTAAGTTAAATAAAAAAAAGAGAAGAATCTTAAATCTTCTCTTTTTTTAACTTTGTGTTCTATTGAACTACAACTTTTTTAGTGACAATTTGGTCGTTCACAAGAATTTTCACGAAATACATTCCACTTGATTTGAATAATTCTTTATCCAAAGCAATTTGGTGATTCCCTGTGTCAAATTTCTGAGAAACAGCTTCTGTTACTAAATTTCCAATGACATCATAAACTGAAAATTGAATATTTGATGATTCAATAAGATTAAAAGAAATTACTGAATTTTGAGTAATAGGGTTTGGATGAATGTTAAGATTCATGTTGTTAACGATGTCTTCGTTAATTGAACTGCTACCACAATCGCCAGTACAAATTTTGTCAATAAAAATATTATTACCACCTCTATTGAAGAATCTAAATTTCAAGCGAATATTTGTCTTATTAGAAACGCCACTTAAAAGAACCGTTTCTTCTCTCCAATCTTGGATTCCTTCAGGAGTGAAAGCGGTTGTTAGATAAGTTGTGTTTGTCATTAATTGTTTATTGCTTTTGTTGTATTTTGAAGTCCACGTTTTTCCGCAGTCTGTTGAAACAAAAACTTGCAGTCTGTCATAAATAGTATCAGCAGTACTACTGCCCGATATTAATTCTGCCAATGCGTTGCTAGCAACGGTTCTTGGAGAGTAAGCCATATGGAATTTAATACGAGCCACACCATTAATATGAGTTAAGTCATAACTGGGAGTAATAATATCATCATAACTTCCGCTTGGATTTCCTTCAAAGTTGTTGATTGTTATTGCTTGATTTCCACTTATAAATGAAGAAGAGGTGAGTTCCCAAGTGTTTCCTTCTTGATTTACAACAGTCCAGTTTCCAAATCCAGATTCAAAATCTTGGAAAATATCACCTGATTCACTGTCAGTAGATGAAGTAACGGTAATAATATTTTGTTTTACGATGCTGTCAGCTCCGCTTGCATTATAGACTACTAATTTCGCTTCGTAAGTTCCAGGAGTGCTATATGTTACGCTTGGATTGGGCGAAGTTGATGTTGCTGGTGATCCTCCTGTAAAATGCCATTCTCTGGAATCAACTGCTCCGCTGTGTGACAAATCTGTGAATGTAATAGATTCTCCAGCACAAATATGGCTTGATGAATGAGAAAAGTCAGCAATAGGAGCACAGAGAGGTGCATAATCAATATCCCAAACGCCTGTAGCAATTGCATTCTCGTATGACCATAACATTCTGCGATCGAGCATTAAAGTTGCTTGAATTCGTTCATTTTGTCCTATCGTAAATATATTTTGACAATATCCAAATTGATAATCCATGTAGTTTTCAACCATGTCTGGTTCGTCTCCATATCCTGTAACATCGTTTGTACAAGAGTTTACACTACCCACAGGGATGCAGCTTAAAGAAGTGTTTTGATTGGGTGCTTTTACAGGAGGAGTGTCGGCTACTTCATCTCCATTTAATTGTGTCAAATTTAAAAATCCACCACTGGTGGCACATCCATCACTACCCATAGCGGGTATAAGTCCACCTAAAGTGAGCTTTAAATTTTGGAATGGGTGATATAGGTTAAAGTAATGTCCAAGCTCGTGTGTGAAAGTTCTATTTAGAGCATTAATAGGTTGTCCCATAAGGTTTGTTGCTGTGCCAATGGCACCAATTCCATCGTGTCTGATTAAAACGCCATCAGCCAAAGTGTCGCCACCGGTAAATAAAGGTGTTAATGGATTTGAAGGAGGAAATACAGACATGCCACCAATAGCAGCTCCATCAGGTAAGTTTATTCCTTCAGGATAAATGAATGCCACGGAATAAACATTTAAGTATTTTTTTGGATCCCAAGCATAATCTGAACATAAATCGTAATATGCATATTCCGTTCTTGGATCTTGAATTCGGTTTATACCATTGGTACAGTTTCCATTGGGGTCGATGCGTGCCAATCTGAATTCTACTCCTACGTTCGCTCTGCGAGCATTAAAAGAAGCATAAGTATCTTCTCCTGGAATCGTGTCTGTATTCAATTTGTTATAATCAATGTTTAAACGTTCAATAGCATCCATAATTTGTGCTTCACTAATGTTTTCTGCTCCATAGTTATGAATAATGTGAAATACAATAGGAATTATCATTTTTCCACCTTGTGTGGTATCCGTTCGTAAACCCTTTTCAATACTATTGTTTTTCATGTCTTCAATAAACAATTTCATATCTTGTTCATAAATGACATATTGATCCAATACACTTGGGTTGTCCTTGACTTTTTGCATTAAGATGTAGTGGTCAGCGACGGAATAATTGTAAAATTGAGGTGTTTGATTTTGCGCTGTTAAAATCAAACCACTGAATGCAAGAAAGAATGCAATCAGAATTGAATTCAGGCTTCTTTTCATTTTATTTGTTGTTTTGTTGGTTGTTTAATAATTATTCAAACTTATTTCTGACAAATATAGGAAATATTATGCTCTTTCAAATAAATATTTAGGTGAAGATGTTTTTTTTTAACAAAAACAATTATTTCGAATATTCAAAATTGCCATATGTGCTATTGATTATTACCTTTGGTTCTCCTTTAACACAATGTCCAATCACTTGTGCATCAACATTGTATTTCTTAGAAGTCGCAATAATGTTATTCGCTACTTCGGGTTTGCAGTAAATCTCAAAGCGATGTCCCATATTGAAAACTTTATACATTTCCGACCATGATGTTTGCGACGATTCTTGAATAATTTTAAAGATGGGTGGAGTGTCAAACAAATTGTTTTTCAGCACTTGTACATCGTTTATAAAATGCAAAACTTTTGTTTGTGCACCGCCACTACAATGAATCATGCCATGAATCGAAGATCGGTGATTCTTCAAAATCTCAGCAATAATCGGAGCATATGTGCGTGTTGGACTTAATACCAACTTGCCCATATCTATATTGGGAATGGGGGAGGCGTCTGTTAGAAAATATTTACCGCAATACGAAATGGATTCATCAATACTTGTATCAAATGTTTCAGGATATTTTTCGGCCACTTTTTTATTAAAAACATCGTGTCGAGCAGAAGTGAGACCATTGCTGCCCATTCCTGAATTATAGCTCGATTCGTAGGTAGATTGACCAAATGAAGCCAAACCCACAACCACATCTCCGTCCGAAATGTTATTATTATCCACCACATCTGCTCTTTTCATACGAGCAATAACGGTGGTGTCTACAATAATTGTTCTAACTAAATCGCCTACATCAGCCGTTTCTCCGCCAGTTAGAGTAATGTTTATTCCTAAGTTTCGCAACTCTTGAATTATCTCTTCGGTGCCATTAATGAGAGCTGAAATAACTTCGCCGGGAATGTTTTTTTTATTTCTGCCGATGGTCGAAGAAAGCATGATGTTGTCTGTTGCTCCTACACAAAGCAAATCGTCAATATTCATAATAATGGAATCTTGAGCAATTCCTCTCCAAACGCTTAAATCTCCTGTTTCTTTCCAGTATGCGTATGCCAGCGATGACTTTGTTCCGGCTCCATCTGCATGCATAATCAAACAATAGTCGTCGTTATTGGTAAGATAATCTGGAATAATTTTGCAAAAAGCGTTCGGGTATAGACCTTTGTCTATATTTTTGATGGCATTGTGAACATCTTCTTTGGATGCAGAAGCTCCTCTGGCTAAATATTTTTCGTTTGAATTCATCTATATGTTTTTTGCAAAAATAAAAAAAAACATCCGCTTTTGACGGATGCTTATTTTTTTAATAGGTTTTATTAATATGAATTTTTCGTAATCGTAATTGTTTTTTTCTCTTTGTTAATCTCAAATTTGCCAAACTCATCGATAAGAACTCTGTCCCCAATCACAAGTGTTGTTTTTAATCCTTTGACAACTTCAACATGAACATTTTCAACATCTTCTTCTCCAATTCGAAGGTTTTCAAGATAAAGTACTGATTTTTCAATAATTGAACCATCTGGAGCAAAAGCAGCTTCTTTTTCTTCAAAATCAGCAGTCGTTAATCTGTTTTCTTTTAGCAACTTCATCGCTTCTTCGTGTGAGAAACTAATTTTATTGGAGTTGTTTTGAATACTAAATTCACTTGAACGGCTATTGATAATACATGGTATTTTTATCAAATCACCTTCTATTGTGATTTCTATAGTCGAAACGCCAGGAGTTCCTATAAATTGAACAATGCTTGTTTTGTCTATTGAATCTGTGCTCGAAGGTGGAACAAAGTCATCACGTAAAATACGGAATTCTGTACGACGATTTAATGAGTGAGCTGCTTCTTGATTGTTGCGTCCATTCAGTGCATTGATGTATTCTGGAGTCAGAACGGTTCCCATTGGGAATGTGAAACTTTGTCCTCCATAGCTTGCCACTCTGTCTCTGTGTAATGTTCTCGGAACTTTTTCGCCGTAACCTTTGGCTTCTAAGCGAGCAGGGTTAATTCCTTTGTTTACAAGGTAATTAACGCATGATTCGGCACGACGTTGTGACAATGTGTCATTGGTCATCGGAATTGGACGAACGTCTGTGTGCGAACGTAATTCGATTACAAATGTTGGATTTTCAATCATGATTTTATACAATCCTGCAAGCGAGTCTTCGTATTGAGGTTTTAGCTCCCATCTTCCTAAATCATATAAAATATCGGGCAGTACAATTGGGTCTTTTGGAATCGGAATCAAACGGAAATCACGTTTCAAATCTTTATTTTCGAGCAAACCAACCGTTGTTTCGCGTCCTTTGGTATTCGTGTCTTCGTAATAACCGCTTCTTTTTACAGAAATATCATAGGTTACATTGTGTTGAATTAAATCCTTACTAAAGAAATAATATCCTTTAATGTCTGTTTTGGTATTAAAAGATTTACCGTCTGATCCAGTTACAGTCACTTCAGCATCTGTAATTACTTGCATGGTTACGCTGTCGCGAACAATGCCAGACAAAGTATAGATAAGCGGGCGAAGTTTAAAGAAGTATATGTCGTCACCTCCACGGCCGCCTTTGCGATTGGAGGCAAAAAATCCTTTTTCCATGTAAGGAGCATTTGAAATAGGGTCGAGCAGGGGAGAGTCATCAAAAATAATACTCATATCATCGCCCTCCGAGTTCATGGGGTATTGTAAGTTTTCGGGTTCCGAAAACTCCCCATTATCATCTGTTTTTGACACGAACATATCAAATCCACCTAGGCCAGGGTGTCCTTTTGATGAAAAATATAAAGTTTTATCGTCTCTTAGTGTGGGAAACATTTCATGGCTAGAAGTATTGATTACTGGACCTAAATTGGTTATTTCATCAAACGGACGGTTTTTTCGCGAACGTTTTGCAACCCAAATATCGAATCCGCCTTCACCTCCAGGGCGATTTGTTGAAAAATACATAGTCATTTCATCATCGCTAATTGCGGGATGAACATAATCGAAAGAATCGGGTCCAAGAACAAGCATTTCTGGATCTCTCCAGCTTTTACCTCTTTTTTGAGCAACGTAAATTTTGCAGCCAATGACAGTCTTTTTTTCATTTGCACAAAAAGTATAATAAATAGTCGTTCCTCTGTTGTTTGCAACGGCTTCGCCTTCGTTTCCTGGTGTTAATACAACACCAGACTCATCAATTAATTTTGGACCTACCCATTCGCCTGGCCATTCCGCACTTTTGCTTTTGGGTTTTTCAAATTCCCAAATATCTGAAAAAGATTGTCCTGTCCATGCATCTACTCCTTTTCCAGTAGAGCCATCTCGGGTGGATGTAATAAATAAAACATTCTTTTTGGAAGGATTGCCCCAAGCGGGAGCCCAATCGTTTTCACGACTGTTGAATTTTCTAAAATTTTCAATTTCGTGCCGTGTGGGATTGTTTACCCATTGAGAGGAGAGTTCGCAGGATTTAATTTTAGGCAATACCGTTGAGGAATCTCTGGGTTCTTGATCTTTGTATTTTTTATAATACTTTAATGCTTCTGCGTAATCTTTATTCATTCGCAACAAGTCACCAATATGCATTAAGATAACTGGGCTATCTTTCTGATAATTAATTTTTTCGAGTCTTTGATATTGTTTTAGTGCTTGACTAGTGTTGCCTGATAATCTATAAGATTCAGCAATGCGAAATAATATACGATTTCGTTCAACGCGGTTCTTTTTTACTTTTGTGTATGCTTTTTTGTATAAATCAGCGGCTGCGTTATACTGAAATTTCTCGAAGGCAACATCGGCTTCTTGAGAAAAGTTTCTTCGCTGAGCTACACTTGTGTTGCTTATTATCAATAAGATAAAAAGCAAAGCTCCAATTTTATATAAAAGTTTCATAGTTATTGTTTTTATTCCCATAATCACGGCTAAAATAATGATTTTTTTTTGAAAACAAGAAAAAATTGCAATGTTTTTTTCAGACCCAAACTTAGTTTTCCTTATACGTCTTAATTGTTATTTAGTTTCAAAGCCCGAATTGCGTGATAATCAACACAATTCGGGCTTCTACAATGTTTTTAAAATGAATTATTTTTTATTTTTTTTCCTGCGTTCTGACCAATTTATAAAGTCAAATGCCAATGGAGAAGCTGTAAAAATGGAAGAATAAGTTCCCACCAATACTCCAGCAAGCAATGCGAATATGAATCCGCGAATTACTTCCCCTCCAAAAATAAAGATTGCAATAAGCACGATGAGGGTTGTTCCCGCTGTATTTACAGTACGACCTAAAGTACTATTCATTGCATTATTCATATTTTCAGTTAAGCTGCGTTTTGGGAACAAGGTTCTGTTCTCTCGAATACGGTCGAAAATAATTACCGAGTCATTGATGGAATATCCAATAATGGTAAGAATCGCAGCAATAAATG
>Ga0265295_1003072_pt1 | contig 25012 bp, 23 predicted proteins | sample Munlansysbiofilm_FD_192503 | JGI IMG/M metagenome (GOLD analysis project Ga0265295, IMG submission 192503) | Leachate microbial communities from a municipal landfill in Southern Ontario, Canada - Methane capture system biofilm | ecosystem: Engineered > Solid waste > Landfill > Unclassified ... | reverse complement strand
TTATTCAAATTTCGAACAATGGATGGTGAATGTATGGCAACCCAAGATTTCTTTAAACCAACGATTCTTTATAAAGAATACATGATTCTAGATTTAGTTGAAAAGAACAAAGACATCACACAGCGTGAAATCAGTAAAACAATTGGTATTGCTGTCAGCATGGTTAATGACTATCTAGACACATATGTCAAACAGGGCTTTATAAAAAGAAAGAAACACACAACCAAAACGGTTGAGTATTTGATTACTAAAAAAGGGACTGAAAGAAGAAAAGTCTTGAATATTTGGTATCTTAAATCATCACACAACATCTACATGCAAGCCAAGGATAATATCACAACATTCTTAAGTCAAATCATTGATAAAGGCTTTAAGAAAATCCTATTATATGGTGCTGGTGAAGTAGCAGAGATCATCTTACAAGTCATGAACGATGATAATACGTTACCACTACAAGTAGTTGGCGTTATTGATGATAATGAGTCAAAAGCTGGACAAGTACTTGTTAACCTACCAATCATATCGCTTAATGACATCAGTCAATATGACCATGATGGCATATTGATTTCAAGCTATACACACCATGAAGCAATCAAATCAAATCTCAGTGGAATAAACTATCCACACAATCAGATTATAGAGTTTTTTGAATAGAGGTAAAAAAGATGAAGATTACAGTCGTAGGTACTGGCTACGTTGGGATGTCCAACGCGGTTTTGTTTGCACAACATCACGAAGTAGTAGCACTTGATATCGTAAAAGAAAGAGTAGATATGGTAAATAACCGTATCTCACCTATTGTCGATCAAGAACTAGAGGAATACCTTAAGAATAATCATTTAAACTTAAGCGCAACCCTTGATAAAGAAGAAGCTTATAAAAACGCATCATTCGTTGTTATAGCCACTCCAACCAATTACGATCCTAAGTTAAACTACTTTGATACATCCACTGTTGATCATGTCATCAATGATGTAGAAAAATATAATCCAAAGGCAGTGATTATTGTAAAATCAACCATTCCAGTTGGATATACTGCTGAACAACAAGAGAAGCATCCTAACTTGAATATTATCTTCTCACCAGAATTCTTAAGAGAAGGTAAGGCATTATATGACAATCTTTATCCTTCTAGAATTGTGGTTGGAGAACACTCTGAAAATGCAGAAGTATTTGCACAACTACTCTTAGAAGGTGCAATCAAGAAGGATGTTCCAATCCTTTATACAGGTTCTACAGAAGCTGAAGCAATTAAACTATTCTCTAATACGTATCTTGCGTTAAGAGTAGCATTCTTTAATGAACTAGATACCTATGCAGAGATTAGAGGGTTAGATACGAAAGAAATTATTGAAGGTGTTGGACTGGACCCAAGAATTGGGTCTCACTATAATAACCCATCATTCGGATATGGTGGTTATTGTTTACCTAAGGATACAAAACAGTTATTAGCTAACTACCAAGATGTCCCACAAAACATTATGACAGCAATCGTAGATGCCAATAGAACTAGAAAAGATCACATTGCAGATATGATTATTGCAAGAAATCCAAAAGTAGTTGGTATTTATAGACTTGTGATGAAATCTAACTCAGACAACTTTAGACAATCATCTATCCAAGGCATTATGAAGCGTATTAAAGCTAAAGGTATTGAAGTCATAATCTATGAACCAGCTTTACATGAAGAGGACTTTTTCGGTTCGAGAGTGGAAAGAGATTTAGACATATTCTTAAAACAATCTGATGTGATTGTATCTAATAGATTTTATAAGGAACTAGATGTAGTAAAGGAAAAGGTCTACACAAGAGACATTTTTAATAGAGATTAGGGGTTAAATTATGCAAGAAACATATTTAGTGACAGGCGCAGCAGGCTTCATAGGTTATTATCTTTCCAGTAGATTATTGAGTGAAGGTAAAACCGTGATTGGTGTAGATAACTTAAATGACTATTATGATGTTAATCTTAAACTCACTAGATTATCCTTACTTGAAGGAAAAGAGCACTTCACATTTCATAAGATAGACATTTCTGATAGAGCATCATTAGAAGTCCTATTTAAAGAAAACCAAATTGACTATGTCATAAATCTAGCTGCTCAAGCTGGTGTTAGGTATTCTATTGATAATCCAGATGTATACATTCAAAGTAATGTAATTGGTTTTTATAATATTTTAGAGTTATGTAGACATTATCCAGTTAAACATTTGGTATATGCATCTAGTAGTTCTGTTTATGGGTCAAACCAAAAAGTACCATTTGAAGAAACTGATTTCGTAGATCATCCAGTATCTCTTTATGCAGCAACCAAAAAATCAAATGAGTTAATGGCACACACATATTCTCATCTATATAACATCCCTTCAACAGGATTAAGATTCTTTACTGTTTATGGTCCAATGGGGAGACCAGATATGGCTTACTTTGGATTTACAGATAAATACTTTAAAGGTGAATCCATTAAAATCTTCAATAATGGCGATTTTGAAAATGATATGTATAGAGACTTTACTTATGTAGATGATATTGTTGAAGGTATTTTAAAAGTAATAGAATCTGCACCAACCAGTATAAAACCAATGCATAGAGTATTAAATATAGGTAACAATAATCCAGAGAAACTCATGTACTTCATAAATACGCTTGAAATGTGTTTATCAAATTCTTTGAAGTCAAAAATAGAGTTCAAAAAGGTATATGAACCAATTAAACCTGGTGATGTTCATAAGACATATGCATCAACACAAGCATTAGAGCATCTAGTAGGATTCAAACCTAAAACATCCATTAAAGATGGGTTACAACGATTTACAGATTGGTATGTTACATATTATAAGAAGGTATAGGAAATGTTCTATCTCAAATTCAAACGATTTTATGATTTTGTTTTATCACTTATAGGACTAATCGTGTTATCACCATTATTCCTATTACTAATCATACTAATAAAAATAGATTCAAAAGGACCGATTCTATTCAGACAAAAAAGAATTGGTCGTCATAAAACGCATTTCTATATCCTAAAGTTTAGAACCATGCGTATTGACACACCTAAAGATACACCAACCCACATGCTAGAAAATCCGCAACAATGGATTACAAAAGCTGGTAAGTTTTTAAGAAAGACCAGTTTAGACGAGCTACCTCAAATCATTAATATCCTTATAGGTGATATGTCTATCATTGGACCAAGACCCGCGTTATGGAATCAATATGATTTGATAGAAGAACGAGACAAGTTTAATGTACATGATTTATATCCTGGACTAACTGGGTATGCACAAATCAATGGTAGAGATGAATTACCAATTCATGAAAAAGCCAAACTAGATGGGTATTATGTCAAACATATTAGTCTTTGGTTAGATATTAAAATATTCTTCGGTACAATCATCAGCATCTTCAAATCAGATGGTGTGGTTGAAGGTGGCACTGGAGAATTAGAAAAGAAACAAACAAGTTCAAGTGAAAGTAAGTAGGTGATTCTTTTGAAAAGAGTATTAATTACAGGTGCTAATAGTTATGTTGGTACTAATGTAGAAAATTGGTTAATGAGAGAACCTGATAAATACTATGTTGAAACACTGGATATGAAAGATCCAAACTGGAAGAACTTTGATTTTTCTAGGTTTGACGTTGTTTTTCATGTAGCTGGTATCGCTCATGTATCTACGAAGAAAAGTATGAAAGACCTATATTTTAAAGTAAATAGAGACTTGACTATTGAAACTGCAACAAAAGCAAAAGAATCAGGTGTTAAACAATTTATCTTCATGAGCAGTATGATTGTATATAGTTCTAAAGAGACTAGAATAACACTAGAAACAAAACCGAATCCAGATAACTTTTACGGCTTAAGTAAACTCCAAGCAGAAGGAGGGATTGAGCCACTACATTCTAAGGATTTTAAGGTATGCATACTAAGACCTCCAATGATTTATGGATCAGAATCAAAAGGAAATTTCTTAAAACTATTACAGCTATCTAATATGACTTTTCTTTTTCCAAAATATATAAACACAAGAAGTGCCTTATACATAGTAAACTTGTGTATGTACATCAAAAGTTACATTGACTTATCAAGTTTTGGAGTTCATCATCCGAAAAATTATTTTGACTATTCAACTTATGAAGTCGTCAAAGTCTCAAGAGAATTAAAGGGAAAAAAAACTTGGCTAACTAGATTTTTTAATCCTTTTATTTGGGTACTAGTAAGAATCTCCGGTGTGTTTAATAAGATGTTTGGAAACTTTTATTACGATTTTGATAATGAGTTAGAATTTAAAAGAGTAGAGTTTGAAACTAGTATGAAAGACACTATTAAAGGTATTTAGAGGTATGAATAAACGAATCCTGATACTAGTCAATCATGAAATTGTTGTATACAATTTTAGAAAAGAATTAGTAATTGAATTACTGAGTCAAGGTTATGAAGTTTATATATCCTCACCCCCGGGTAAGAAGATTGATTTATTAGTTGATATGGGGGCAAAACATATTGATACACAAATCAATAGACATGGGATTGGAGTTCTTGAGGACTATAGACTGATGAGGTTTTATTCAAGAATGATGAGAGATATAAAGCCTATGGTCGTCCTAACATACACAATCAAGCCAAATATATATGGTGGGTTTGCTGCAAAGAAAAATAAAATACCTTATGTAGCAAATATTACTGGGTTAGGCTCTGCTGTTGAAAAACCGGGCATTCTTCAGTTTATTACAATATCATTGTATAAAAGAGCCTTCTCTAAAATTAAAACAGTTTACCTTCAAAATGAAGAAAATATGAAATTCTTTATAAATCATAATATTTCAATTGATAAACTCAAATTGTTGCCAGGTTCTGGGGTAAACCTAGATGAGTTTCAATTGATAGAATATCCGAAAGAAGATACAATTCGTTTTGCGTTCATATCAAGAGTCATGAAGTCTAAAGGTATAGATTTATATCTTGAATCAGCAAAAAAAATCAAATTGAACCATCCCAATACTGAGTTTCATGTGTGTGGCTTTTGTGAGGAAGATTATATTACTGTCTTAGAAGAGTATCAAGAACAGGGAATTGTTATTTATCATGGCATGGTTGATGATATTAGTGCGTTCTTAAGCTCTATACATTGTTTAATTCATCCATCAAGTTATCCAGAAGGTATGTCGAATGTTCTTTTGGAAGCAGCTGCTTCTGGTAGACCGGTTATAACAACAGATAGAAGTGGATGCAAGGAAGTAGTTGATGAGAATTTCAATGGCTTTGTAATCGCTCATCCATATGATACGACGAAATTATTTAATGTAACCACATCGTTTTTACAACTTTCACACGATGAAAAACGAAAAATGGGTTTAAATGGTAGAAATAAAATGATAAAACAATTTGACAGAAAAATTGTTCTTGATTCATATTTAAAAGAAATAGAGGAACTACAAAATGAACTTACTGAATAAAATCATAGAGTACTCAATCAGCATCATGAGATTAGGTAGCATTAAAATAATCACCCCTAAAAGAATTCAATTTACTATCAAGTCTTTTGTGAGTTATAAAACTGAGATTGACAGCAGTAAGCATTCGAAGCTAGTCCTTGGTCATAACATCAGAGTAAAGGCAGGTTCTAGATTAAAGTTGAGAGAGAATGCAACTATTGTGTTGGATCAAAATACTTCGCTTAATAATAATTGTTTAATAGTATCTCATGAAAGAATCGTAATTGGACAAAATGTCATGATTGGTCCGAATGTAATGATGTTTGATCACGACCATGATTACAAGTCACATCTTGAGAATATGAGAAGTAAGTATTTAACAAAACCTATTATAGTTGGGGATAATGTTTGGATAGGTGCTGGAACAATAATTCTCAAAGGAACAACGATTGGAAATAACTCTATAATAGGTGCAGGATGCGTTTTAAAAGGTGATTACCCTGATAACTCAATCATTATACAGGAGAGAGTGACTCTTATAAAATCATGTGTGGAGAAATAAGATATGAATAAAGACACAATTATCTACATTGGAAACTTCGAATTACCCGATAAAGATGCTGCTGCGCTTAGAGTTTTAGGGAATGCAAAAGCTTTGACGGATAAATATAACATTGTTTTCATTAGCTCAAGTAAAACCTTGAATGAGACATATAAATATTCAGTAGTTAATAAGTTCGACAATTGGGTATTTAAGTACCCAACTAGCCTGCTCGAATGGGGAAAATGGTTAACGAGTATACAAAAATATGAAAAGATATTTAAAGAATATGATAATGTATGTGGAGTAATTGCATACAACTACCCTGCTATAGCCCTTAGTAAACTTAGAAAGTACTGTAAAAAGAATCAACTTTTCTTGGTATCTGATGCTACTGAATGGTTTGAGGATAAAAGGATTGCTAAAAGGATTGATACTGCAATTAGAATGAGGTTTATAAATAAACGAGTTGACGGAGTGATTTGCATAAGCAGTTTTTTATATAATTACTATTCTAGATTTACAAAGACTGTTACAATCCCGCCACTTATCGATAGTAAGGATTCAAAATGGGTTAATCCAGACTATAAAATAGTAAATAATATAATTAGGTTTGTATACTTTGGTAACCCGGGAAAACACAAAGATAAAATCAATTTAGCTATAAAAACTCTAACCAATTATCAAAAGCCTTTCGATTTTAAGGTAGTGGGTATCACGAGAGAAGAATATCTTAATATGTATCCAGAAGATGTCACTAGATTATCTGATAACAAAGAATCGATTGTATTCTTGGGGAAACTGGACCACATAAAAGCGCTTGATATAGTTAAAACATCAGACTTTTTATTATTCTTTCGCGAAGACAAAAGGGTTAACAACGCAGGTTTTCCCACAAAACTTGTAGAAAGCATTACACTAGGTGTTCCTGTAATCACTAACAGTACAAGTGACATAAGTCAGTATATTACAAGTAATAACAATGGATATTTAATACATAAACTTGATGATTTTAATATCTCTAGAATAATAACAGTAGCTCATGATAACTTTGATAATAATATAAAGATAAATGTTAATAGAGAGACGTTTGAGTTGAATAAGTTTGCCCCATATTTGGAAAGTTTTATATCTAGTTTGAAGAATGAAATCAAGGAGAATAAAAATGAAAACTAATGATTTTTATACTGATTTAACTGACAAGATTTTATTAATTACTGGTGGAACAGGCTCATTCGGTAATGCAGTGGTCAAGAGATTTTTACATTCAAATATTAGAGAAATTCGAGTACTGTCTCGTGATGAAAAAAAGCAAGAAGACATGCGCAAACTCTATAACAATGATAAACTAAAGTTTTATATCGGTGATGTGCGCGATTATAATTCTATTGAAGGTGCATTTATTGGTGTCGATTATGTGTTTCACGCTGCGGCGCTTAAACAAGTGCCATCATGTGAGTTTTATCCAATAGAAGCTGTAAAAACAAATGTGATGGGTTCGGACAATGTCATTTCTGCATGTGTCAAAAACGGAGTTAAAAAGGCAATATTTCTTTCTACTGATAAAGCTGCATATCCTATTAATGCAATGGGGATGAGCAAGGCTATGATGGAAAAAAATGTAATTGCAAGATCTCGTCAATTAAGACCTACAGATACAGTCTTGTGTCTAACTAGGTACGGCAATGTCATGGCATCAAGAGGATCAGTTATTCCACTTTTCTTAGATCAAATTCATGCCAATAAACCAATAACAATTACTAATCCTGAAATGACTCGATATATGATGACTCTAGAGGATGCAGTAGATTTAGTACTATATGCCTTCGAACATGGAGAACAAGGTGATTTATTTGTTCAAAAAGCGCCTGCTGCAACCATCGACGTACTTGCAAAAGCAGTACTAGATTTAAAGAAGTGCAACATTCCTCCAGTCTATATTGGGACTAGACATGGTGAAAAATTATATGAAGTATTGGTCACACAAGAAGAAATGACAAAGGCTGTGGATCTTGGGGGTTTCTTTAAGATTCCTGCGGATAATAGAAACCTTAATTATGATAAGTTCATTGAAAAAGGTAGTAAAGAGATTATTCAAACAGAATCATATCATTCACACAATACAGCTAGACTTGATGTTGAAGGTATGAAGAAACTATTATTAAAACTAGGCTTATTTAAATAGGATGTATATATGAAAATACTCGTAACAGGTCCAAAAGGATTCATCGGCAATAATCTTAGCGCAGAAAATAAATAAACAGAAATATACAGATATCTATGAGTATGATACGAATCTTCATTAGAAGAGTTAGATAATTATGCTAAAGACTGTGATTTCGTGTCCCATCTGGAAGATATAACAAAATATCTAAAATGGAGTATTCTCAAATATTTCAGTGCTTATAGGTGACTATAAAACAGAAATTAATCATGCTCCAACTTTATATACTTACGATGTTAAAAATCAAGGTAATATAAATATGTCATAGTGGCACGGGCAAGAAGATAATGTTTATATAATGACCAATTACAGATAATTCGGAGATTTAATCTTAGAATTCAAGCGGAAAAAGCCCTATAACTTGATAACATAAAATAAAAAACAGTTAATAATATATTAACTAACTTTAGATGGATATTTTTTGCTCCAAATTGTTGTTTATTGCGTCTTCAAAATAAATTTGATTGTATCTATAAGATATACTTTGCAAAATGAGTTTATGCAAGATGTCCCAACACAAGGTGACATAAAGATAATGTGATAAAGCCTCCAACGTTAGTCAATAAAAGCAAAGGTAAAACTAGTACATTGTGTCATGTGTTATTTAAAACAAAGGAAAGAAAGGAAAGTGCTCAGTATAATATAACGAAACTGGGTATATAAGGGTTTTTATGAAATTTTTGTCAAATGGTGAGAAAAATGTGATATTCTTTGTAGCATTTTCATTTTCGTTTTATATAATTTTGCTAGGGGTTAATGCCTTTGTTAATTTGTTCGCATATGAGACAGTATATGACTCAGTTATTCTGTACAGTGTGTTATTTATATCAATCATATTTTCAATTGTACCTATTATTAAAATGGTCAACTCTAAACAACTGGTTGTAATTCTAGTCATGGCAATAGTATCCTTGATTAGTATTGTGAGAAACGTCACACTCGTAGAATTTCATGTTAAGTTTATTCTTACAGTAATGCCATATATTTTTATTGGTTTCGTACTTGATATTAAACGTGAATATTTTAAAAAATATATTAGTCTTTTTACTAAAATAGCCTGCATTGCAGGTGCCAGTCAAATACTATTTTCCATAATTAAAAATGGAGGATATACACATGATATGACCTCTGCGTACAGTCTATTACCATCTGCAATATTCTCGATATATTTTCTTTTTACGAGAAGAAGAGTAATCGATATACTGGTTTTTCTAGCTATGACAGTTGAATTGTTGTTCTTTGGTGTTAGATGGCCTATAGCTCTTTATGGTTTTAGTTTTGTTATATTAATGCTATATTTTTCTAAAAATGTTAAATTTAAAGTGTTGCTAACAATATTTTCATTAAGTACTGTTCTAATATTTATAAGTGGATTATATAGCGATATTTTAACAAATATTAGCAATTTCTTCATTGAAATAGGGATAACAAATAGCGTGATTGAAAGAATACTTAATGGCACCTTAACTGAACAAAATGGTAGAGATGTCATTTATAATACCATGATGGAGCTTGTAAAAGATAAACCCATAATTGGATACGGATTATTCTTTGATAGAACAGTTTTTGGTGCATATGCACATAACATAATAATCGAACTCTGGATAAATTTTGGGTTTTTACTCGGATCGTTATTTATTATCGCAACTATGTTTAATACAATAAAAATTATAAACACAAACATGAAGAATGATTTTGTTTTTGTATTCATTATCATGGTAATTATTATGAGTTTAGGACAGTTACTGATTTCGGGATCCTATTTAGAAAATACATACTTCTTTTTACTTATAGGGCTTTTCTTTAACCATAGATTTAATCATAGCAATGGGGTGATTTTTAAATGAAGAAAACTATTCTAGTGAATGCAGATTCAATTAATGTAAACAATGCAACTGGAATAACTCTCCGGTCAATTTTATCAGGTTTCCATGCAAATAGATTCATAGAAATTTATTGGACTGAAAAGGAATTTGTCGCAGATAAATATACACTTGCAAGTTTTAGGTTAAAATATAGAATATTATCACTTGGACAATTACTTAATGGTATTAGAAAATCGAAAGTAAATCTAGAAATTAAAAAAAGTACCTTAGGTATAGATTCTCGTAATGGTTATATTGCAAAAATTCGTCAATTATTTATTACAGTTTTAGATGAATCAAAATTACATATAAGTAAAAAAATCAAAAAACAACTAGATGTTTTTAATCCTGAAGTTGTATATACTCTTGGTGGTAGCTACAATGCACTAAAACTGTCATACAAAATTTCTAAAAAGTATAACATTCCTATCGTTATTCATCATATGGATAACTGGTTGCATTGCATTCAATGGGAAGATAATATATTGTTAAAACCGTATCTAAGAAGATTACGAAAAATCACATATAAATGCTACGAGAGAACTAACCTAGGGTTAACAATAAGTGACAAAATGGCTAAAGATTTCACAATTGAAATTGGTAAGCAACATTATTCCATCATGAATCCAGTAAAAAACCGGCAAATGTGCACAAAAAAAGAGTTGGATATGAAAGAAGTAATAATTATATATGCTGGTGGATTGCATTTAAATAGATTTAAGCAGTTAATTGAGTTAGCGAGAGAGATGGAAAATTATAATCAGTCATATAATTATAAGTACAAACTGCTAGTTTATACAAGCAATAGCGATAAGGGACTTTATGAAAAGTTATTTATTAAATTTGATTGTGTGACATTTATGGAACAAGTTAAGCATGAGCATATTTTTGATGTTTATAATGAAGCTGATGCATTATTACATGTTGAAAGTGAAACTATTCAAAATATAGACTATATTAAATACTCTGTTTCGACTAAAATATCTGAGTACTTATCAAGTGGGAAACCACTAATATATTATGGTCCGTCAAATATCTATTTGTTTGAACTATTAAGTGATAATAAGATAGCTATCATTATAGATAAAAATAAGCCTATAATGAAACAAATAGAACGAATAGCGAATGCTGAATTAATGAGTGATCTAACGGATAGGGCATATTCTTTTTATCTATCACATTTTACAATTGATAATGCTAGAAGTACATTTGAAGAAGTGATAAATTCTGCAGTTATTGATAATGGAGGGAGACCGTGAACTATTGTACTTTATTTGATAGCAACTATATTGACAGGGGAATTGTGATGATTAAATCATTGAACAAAGTAGATGAAAATATGTCAATGTTTGTATTATGTATGGATGCAATGTCAAAAGAAATAATGGCTAGATATGATTTGCCGAACACTATTTTAATCGATTTAGACTCATTTGAAGATGAGGAACTTTTGAGTGTTAAGAAAGATAGAAGTAAGGGTGAGTATTGTTGGACTTGCACAGCAAAACTAATTCACTACGTTATTAAACGCTTCGATTCTAGTCCGTGCACCTACGTGGATGCAGATTTATTCTTCTACACAAACCCCAAAGTTATTATAGATGAAATGGCTGATAAAACAGTATCGTTAGTTCCTCATCGGTTCTCTAGAACACTAATTGGCAAAAATCAAGAAAAAAAATATGGCAAAAATTGTGTTCAATTTAATACATTTACTAGTGAACAAAGTAGTTTACAATTATTAGAAGAGTGGACTAATGAATGTGTAAAGGAATGTTCTGTTTCTAGAGGGGGAGATCAAGTCTACACTAATAAGTGGGATAAACATCATTTTGTGAGTATATCTAAAATTGGTGGTGCTGGTGTTGCACCATGGAATATTAACAGATTTAAGTTAATAGACCAGGAAAGAAATATACTATACGATAAGAACGACAAAGAAAAGTACAAACTAATTTTTTATCACTTTCAGAATGTAAAATATATCAACAGATATAAAATTCAGATAGAACTAAAAACACAGTATTGGGCACTTGACGATAAACTTATAAATCATCTTTATTATCCATACTTAATACTTCTTGAAAGAGAGAAGCAAATACTAGAGAATAAATTTCATTTTGTACCAGAGATTAGAACATATATTGCAGACTTTAATAGTAAAATAGGATTATTTAATAGAATTTCAGGAATATTTAGTAAATCTCCGCTCGTTACTATATTGAATATTGATAGCTATTTAAAAAGAAAATTAAGACAAAAAAGTACTTTTTATTACATAGATGAACATGAAATGAAAGCAGAGGAAAGTAAATTATGATAGTGAAGCCTTTTGATATGACTAGAAGTTATGAGTTGCATAAAGATGAAATTGAACAAAAAGCGATAGAGGTATTACGTTCAGGTGTGTACATATTAGGAAATGAAGTTAAATCATTTGAAGAAGAATTTGCTAACTATACAGGTGCGAAGTATTGCGTCGGGTTAGCTAGTGGATTAGATGCTCTTTGGATAGCTTTAAAAATATTAAATATTGGTATAGGAGATGAAGTTATAGTTCAAGGAAATACTTATATCGCTACTGTAATGGGGATAACAATGAATAATGCAACACCAATTTTTGTTGAACCAGATGAGTTTTTTGGCATGGATGTTAATAAAATAGAGAAATGTATAAACATCAAAACTAAGGCTATTTTGGTAACTCATTTATATGGGATGGCATCTAGAATGGACAAAATAGTCGAACTTTGCCACAAATATGGATTAAAACTCATAGAGGATTGTGCGCAATCACATGGGGCATATTTTGATGGCAAAATGACTGGAACATTTGGCGATATTGGGTGTTTTTCATTTTATCCAACTAAGAATTTAGGGGGATTCGGTGATTCAGGTGCAATAATTACAAATAATGAAGAAATAGCATCTAAGATTAAAATATTTAGAAATTATGGCAGTGAAAGAAGATACTATAATAAAATGATTGGATCTAATTCTAGACTTGATGAACTTCAAGCAGGGTTATTAAGAGTTAAGTTAAAGTATATTTACGAATTAACGACTGAAAGGGAGAATATAGCCAATTACTATAATACTAATATTAATAACAAGATGATTATATTACCAAAGTTAACAAAGAATGCATCCAGTGTTTGGCATCAATTTGTTATTCAAACAGAAAAAAGAGAAAAACTGATTGAGCATCTTAATATTTATGGAATTGGGACAATAATACATTATCCTATTCCCCCACATTTAGCAGAGGGCTATAGATATCTTGGTTATAAAAAAGGAGACTTTCCAATTACTGAGAAATTAGCAGATACGATATTATCTTTACCTATATATAATGGCATGACAATTGATGAAATGAAATACGTTGTCGATGCGATTAACAATTTTGAGTAATGTCGTTTCCAAGGAGAGAATATGTCTAAGTTAACCAAGTGTGAAGTTATAAGTTTTGATAATAAATCTGATAATAGAGGTAATCTAGTTGTTATAGAGAACAATCAAAATATTCCCTTTGAGATAAAAAGAATTTTTTATATCTCAAATGTAATAAATGATAAAACAAGAGGGAATCATGCAAACATACATTCAGAGTTTATTATGATTTGTTTACAAGGACAGTGCAAAGTAAAAATCACGGATGGAAGTTCATCTCAAGTATTCATACTCAACAATAAGTGTGAAGGATTATATATACCTAGTATGTTGTGGAAAGAAATGTATGAATTTTCATCAGACGCAATATTGCTAGTACTTTCAAATGAAAAATATGATAATAATGAGTATATCTCTGATTTTAACAAATACTTAAAAGCTGTGTATATGATTAACCAAAAACCATAGAAAGGGTGACATACATGAAAGGAATTATTCTAGCTGGAGGATCTGGGACAAGACTATATCCTTTAACGAAGGTAACATCTAAACAATTACTTCCCATTTATGATAAACCAATGATTTACTATCCCCTGGCTACTTTGATGCTTTCGGGGATAAGAGATATACTAATTATTTCTACTCCGAGTGATACTCCTAGATTCAAGGAACTTTTGGGTAGTGGTAAACAACTAGGGATATCATTGTCATATTCTGTTCAAAAGAATCCTGATGGAATAGCACAAGCATTTATAATAGCTGAGGATTTTATTGGCAATGACTCTTGTGCGTTAATTTTAGGGGATAATATTTTCTATGGAGAAGGATTCTCCTCTATTCTTAGAGATGCTGAAGAAAATACCAATAAGGGTTTATCAACAATATTTGGTTACTACGTTAATGACCCTGAAAGATTTGGGATTGTCGAATTCGATCATTTTGGAAACGTTATCTCAGTTGAAGAAAAACCTAAAAATCCAAAAAGTAATTATTGTATAACGGGATTGTATTTTTATCCTAGTGGTGTTTCTAAAATGGCAAACAAAATTATACCATCCCGAAGAGGAGAACTTGAAATAACGTCATTAAACGAAATGTATTTGAGGGAAGGAAAACTAAATGTTAAGCTGCTTGGACGTGGTTTTGCATGGCTAGATACTGGAACCCTAGACAGTTTGGTTGAAGCAGCTGTTTTTGTTCAGATTATAGAGAAAAGACAAGGAATAAGTATAGCAGTTCCTGAAGAGATTGCATATAGATTCGGATGGATAAGCAAAGAAGAATTATTAGAAGAGGCAGAACATTATGGTAAATCACCGTATGGACAATATCTACAGAAGGTTGCTGATGGAAAAATTGTAAGTTCTCTGTTAAACAAGAATATAGCTAGTAAAAAAAATGGAGGACAACTTTGACTTTAATAAATAAAAGGTATGCACCTGTTGCAGTTTTTACATACAAAAGATTAGAACATACTCAAAAAGTATTGTCAGCTTTGAATGACTCAAATTTGGCAATGTACACTCATCTATATATATTTTGTGATAATTATAAGAATGATAGCGATCGAGATGAAGTGAATAAAGTTAGAGAGTATATTGATTCATTTTCAATAAATAATAACTTTAGTAAAACTGTTGTTATAAAATCACTTTCAAATAACGGATTGGCAAAATCGATTATTGATGGTGTAACTGATGTAATAACTGAGTGGGGAAAAATAATAGTAGTAGAAGATGATATGCTAGTTTCGAAACATTTTATTGAGTTTATGAATAATGCCTTAGATTTCTATGCAGCTAATAAGGAAATATGGTCCATAAGTGGATATAGTTTTCCGATGAATGCTCTTTTAAACTATAATCACGATATTTATATGTCGGGGAGAGCCTCATGTTGGGGTTGGGCATCATGGATTGATAGATGGATAACAGTTGATTGGTCTGTATTAGATTATAAGTTATTTGCAAATAACAAAAAAAATAGAAAAGAATTTGCAAAGTGGGGGAAAGATTTGCCATACATGCTAGATGCTCAAATGATTACAAATCATAATTCTTGGGCTATAAGATGGAGTTACTCTCAGTTCAAACAAGGAAAGTTAACAGTTTATCCTAAGATTTCCTATGTAAAGAATATAGGAAATGATGGATCTGGGACACATGGCTCTAATTTAAGTGATAAGTATAATACAACATTAAATAATCAACAACATTATGAGTGTCGTTTTGAACTACTAAATGTAGATGAGCAGATTAGAAAAGAGTTCAGCAATAAATACTCGATGTCGACAGTCAATATATTAAAAACTAAGATAAAGTTTAAACTGATTAAAAGTGGTATTTTATCGAGAAAGTGATGTGGTATTTTGCGTAAAGTATATGTAATTTATCCCGGATTTTATGATTTTTACAATAAAAATATTACTATAGGTGGTATTCAAACATATATTAATGATTTATGTGATGTATTAAAGATTCAATATGAAGTCATTGTAATCCAAAACGGAAATCAAGACATTAGTATTGATATAAATGGATATAAAATAATTCAGTTTGGGATATCTAGTAAACACTATAAGAATGGTATTGCCATCAGATTAAACGAACTAGTCCAAAATGATGATTTAATCATTTATGCAACGGATACTTTAATTTCAAAAAAAATCAGATTTACTAAATCGATTGCGATTCAACATGGGGTATATTGGGATATTCCTGACGACGGAAAGCAAGCGCTATTTAGAAAATTAATATCTAAATATTTGGGTACTTTTAGAACAATTAGTAGATTAGACTATGTAAATAAAGTGATTTGCGTAGATAACAATTTTATTAATTGGTATAGAAGCCAAACTAATAGATTAACTGACAAACTGGTATCTATACCAAACTATACAAGGCTGTCGAATTCTACTATAAAAAATAAAGATAAAATTAGAATAATATTCGCAAGAAGATTTTACGAATACAGAGGTACAAAAGTATTCACGAATGCAATTTTAGCACTTTTAAATAAACAGTATAATATCGAGGTAATAATTGCAGGTGATGGACCTGACGAACAATGGATGAAAGAACAATTGAGAGAATTTCCACAAGTTTCTTTCATTAGATACAACAGTATAGATTCACTTGAAATACACAGAAACGTAGATATTGCTGTCATTCCAACAGTAGGATCAGAAGGCACTTCATTATCTTTACTAGAAGCAATGGCATCATCCTGTGCTATAATATGTACCAATGTTGGTGGTTTGACTAATATAATAATCGATGAATATAATGGAATAATGATTGATGCAGGAAATGAAGTACAACTCAAAATAGCTTTAGAAAAATTAATCAACTCTGAGAAACTGAGAATGTTTTTATCGAGTAATGCTTTTAATACTGTTAAATTCGGATTTCCGTATCAAAAATGGGTGAATAAATGGCTTGAAGTCATTAGTAATATGTAAATACAATCATTTTTACTTGCGGCTTTAAGTGAAAAGGAAATATAATGACAAATAATGGAATTTTGAATAATATATTATGGAAGTTTGCTGAGAGAATATCTGCGCAATTAGTAACTCTTATAGTATCAGTAGTCTTGGCACGACTGTTAGATCCGACGCACTATGGATTAATAGCAATTGTGATGATATTTGTAACTTTAGCCAATCTATTGGTAAGCGAAGGTTTTGGAAGCGCATTAATTCAAAAACATAATGCAGATGATTTAGACTTTTCTTCTGTACTTATGTTCAACATATTCTTATCATCAGTACTATACTTGATTTTATTTTTTTCAGCGCCTAGCATTGCAAAGTTTTATGGTGATGGCTATTCAGAATTAGTTCCAGTGCTAAGAGTATTGGGCTTAAAAATCCTTTTTGCTGGAATAAGCTCGATTCAACAAGCCTACGTTTCAAAGAAAATGATTTTTAAAAAGTTTTTTATGGCAACATTTTTTGGCACGGTATTGTCAGGTATTGTTGGAATTTGGATGGCGTTAAATGGATATGGTGTTTGGGCATTAGTAGGACAATATTTAATTAATTCATTTGTGGACATGATTTTATTAGGAATTTCGTTAAAATGGTGGCCTGGTTTCAGGATATCATTCCAAAGATTAAAATCATTGATGAGTTTTGGTTGGAGAATTTTATTTTCAAGTATACTAATAACTGGATTTACAGAACTAAGAGGATTAATAATCGGTAAACTATATACCGCGGAAGATTTAGCATACTATGATAAAGGTAAGAAATTTCCGACTTTGATAGTTACAAATGTCAGTACCTCCATTAGTGCAGTGTTATTCCCAAAAATGGCACAACAACAATTGGTTCTAGAAGATGTTAAAAGAACGACAAGAGAATCGATTAGATTTAGCTCATTCATGATGTCGCCTATTATGCTAGGATTAGCTGCAGTTGCAACTCCATTCATAAGTATTGTTCTAACAGAAAAGTGGCTACCTTCGGTACCTTTATTAAGAATATTTTGCATATTCTATCTTTTTCATCCAATCCATAGTGCTAATATGCAAGCGATAAAAGCAATAGGACGAGGTGACGTGTATCTAAGACTTGAGATAGTAAAAAAGGTAATTGAGTTAGCTGTATTATTGTTGGTAATGTGGATTAGTGTAGACGCAATCGTAATCAGTATGACAATATTAAGTGTCGCATTCACAGTAGTGAATATCATACCAAACAAAAGACTCTTAAACTATGGATTCAAAGAACAAATGCGAGATATATTACCTTCTATAGGTATCTCAAGTATTATGGCTATAATAGTGTTTTCAATAACCTATATTCAAATGGGAAGTTTTCTTACAATTATTATTCAAGTGTTAATAGGTATTTCTATATACATTGCATTCTCGATTATCACAAAAAATCAAGAATTTCGAAACATAGTTATTATAATGAAGAAGTTATTACGTAAACAGAATACATAATAAGAACAAGATTCTTTAAGTATTAAATCACTAAAGTGTTAAGATGAAGATGGAATTACAAGTCAAAGTTTTGTTAAATACTGGTGGAACAGGTTCAATTGGAAACGAAGTAGTAAAGAAAATATTCAAACAGAATCATATCATTTATGCAATACATCTATATTGTATTTCGAAATAATGATAAAGTTACTATTAAAACTATATTAATTTAGATAGGATATATATATATATGAAAATACTCGTAACAGGTGCTAAAGGCTTTATTGGTAAAAACTTAATCACAGAACTTAAAAATCAAAAATATACAGACATCTATGAGTATGATGTGGAGTCTACATTAGAAGAGTTAGACAATTATACCCAAGAGTGTGACTTTGTATTTCATTTAGCCGGTGTAAATAGACCTAAGGACCAAAAAGAGTTCCTTGAAGGAAACTTTGGATTTACTTCAAAACTTTTAGCCAATTTGAGAAAGTACAATAACAAAGCACCTATTATGCTGGCATCTTCGATACAAGCAGTATTAGATAATCCATATGGTGTAAGTAAAAAAGCAGGAGAAGACTTATTGTTTAGGTACGGTAAAGAAACTGATTCTAAAGTTTTAGTCTACAGATTCCCAAACGTGTTTGGAAAATGGTGTAGACCAAACTATAATAGTGCAGTAGCAACTTTCTCATATAACATAGCCAATAACCTACCAATTACAGTTAACGACCGAAATGTGGTTATGAACTTAATCTATATTGATGATTTAGTCAATGAATTGATTAATGCTCTAAAAGGTAATGAAAACAAAAAAGATGAATTTTGTTATGTCGAACCAGTTTATACTGTAAAACTTGGAGAAATTGTAGATTTACTTTATTCTTTTAAAGAAAGTAGAAGTAGTCGCACAATTCCAAATACAGAAGACTCATTCACTAAGAAGTTATATGCAAACTATCTAAGTTATTTACCAACTGACCAGTTCAGTTATGAACTCAAAATGAACATCGATCATCGAGGTTCATTTACTGAGTTCTTAAAAACACCAGAAAGAGGTCAAGTATCTATTAACATATCAAAACCAAGTATTGTTAAAGGCAATCACTGGCATCATACAAAGAATGAGAAGTTTTTAGTAGTAAGTGGCCAAGGTGTCATTAGATTCAGAAGAATTGATAACACTGAAGTACTTGAATACTATGTAAGCGGAGACAAACTTGAGGTTGTTGATATCCCACCAGGATATACACATAATATTGAAAATTTAGGTAACACAGATATGGTCACTGTCATGTGGGCAAATGAACAATATGACCCAGAAAGACCAGATACGATTTTCGTGGAGGTTTAATTAAATGAAAAAACTTAAAGTAATGACTGTAGTAGGTACAAGACCTGAGATCATCAGATTGTCAGCAGTCATCAATAAACTTAATTCTTCAGAGGCGATTGATCATGTTTTAGTCCATACTGGACAAAACTATGATTATGAACTTAATGAAGTGTTCTTCAAAGACTTCAATCTTAAGAAACCAGATTACTTTCTCAATGCAGCAACTGGTACAGCAATTGAGACGATTGGTAACATCTTAATCAAGATTGACCCAATCCTAGAAGAAGTAAAACCTGATGCATTTTTAGTCTTAGGGGATACCAACAGTTGTTTAACAGCAATCGCAGCTAAACGTCGTCATATTCCTATCTTCCATATGGAAGCAGGCAACAGATGTTTTGATCAAAGAGTACCTGAAGAAACTAATAGAAAAATCGTAGACCACATCTCAGACATTAACCTACCTTATAGTTCTATAGCTAGAGAATACTTATTAAGAGAAGGATTCCCTGCGGATAGAATCATTAAAACTGGGAGTCCTATGTATGAAGTTTTAATGAGTAAAAAGAGTGAAATAGACAACTCGGATATATTAGAAAGACTAGGTCTTGAATCAGGCAAGTATTTTTTAGTATCGGCACATAGAGAAGAAAATATTAACTCAGATAACTTTTTTGATTTGGTAGACACTTTAAATACAATGGCTGAAATTTATAAGACGCCAATCATAATTTCAACCCACCCTAGAACTAGAAAAATGATTGAAGCAAAAGGCATTAAGTTTAATTCTTTAATTCAAACACTTAAACCATTAGGTTTTATTGATTATAATAAACTCCAAATAGAATCAAAATGTGTATTAAGTGACTCTGGAACAATTAGTGAAGAGTCTTCTATTCTTAAATTCAAAGCACTTAATATTAGAGAGGCTCATGAAAGACCGGAAGCTATGGAAGAAGCGTCTGTAATGATGGTAGGATTAAATAAGGGAAGAATTTTACAAGGACTTTGTGTTTTAGAAAGACATGACTTTAGTGATTCCAAAATAGTGAATGATTATGACATTACTTCAGTTTCTGTGAAAATTTTGAAGATTATTGTTAGCTATACAGATTATGTTAAAAGAAATGTATACAAAGAAGGTGTTTAAAGATGTCTAAATGCAAGATACTAATAACAGGTGGCGCAGGCTTTATTGGTGGTAACTTTTGTCACTACATGGTGGATAAGTATCCAAACTATCAAATCGTAGCACTAGATGCCTTAACATATGCGGGTAATCTAGAAACATTAGAACCAATCAACCATAAATCAAACTTCAAGTTTGTTAAAGGAGATATAACAAATAGACAACTTATATTAGAACTTTTCGAAGCTGAAAAGTTTGATATTGTGGTTAACTTTGCTGCAGAGTCTCATGTGGATAGATCTATTGAGAATCCTGAAGTATTCTTAAAAACAAATATCCTCGGTACTCAAGTATTGATGGATGCCTCTTTAAAGACTGGTGTAAAGAGATATCATCAAGTCTCTACAGACGAAGTCTATGGAGACTTGCCATTAGATAGACTCGATTTGTTCTTTACTGAAGAAACACCAATTCATACTTCTAGTCCATATTCTGCATCTAAAGCAGCAGCTGACTTATTAGTACAAGCCTATAATAGAACATTTGGATTACCTATTACTATATCAAGATGTTCAAATAACTATGGACCATATCACTTCCCTGAAAAGTTGATTCCACTCATGATTAAAAATGCCTTAGCAGATCAATCTTTACCAGTATACGGTAAAGGTGAAAACGTTAGAGACTGGTTACATGTCTATGACCACTGTACAGCAATTGACTTGATCATTCATAATGGCAGAGTTGGTGAAGTATATAATATTGGTGGTCACAATGAAAGAACCAATCTAGAAGTTGTTAAAACTATCTTAAGAGAATTAAATAAGCCTGAATCCCTTATAAGATACGTTACAGATAGAAAAGGTCATGACTTAAGATATGCGATTGATCCAACTAAGATCGAAACTGAACTTGGATGGAAACCTAAATTTAACTTCGATACAGGCATTACACAAACCATTAAATGGTATTTAGATAATCAAGAGTGGGTAAAACATATTATTAGTGGTGAGTATTTAAGATTTATGGATGTAAATTATGGACTATAAAGAGAAAAAAAAGGTGATGCTTGTTTTTGGAACGAGACCGGAAGCCATTAAGATGTGTCCTTTGGTCAATGAATTGAAAACCAGAAGCCAAATCAAAACAGTAGTATGTGTAACTGGTCAACATAGACAAATGCTCGACCAAGTACTAAACACATTCTCGGTAGTACCAGACTACGATTTATCCATTATGAAAGATAATCAAACTTTATTCGATGTTACATCTAACATATTGAAAAAGATTAAAGAAGTTTTAGAATTAGAGAAACCTGATGTTGTTCTTGTTCATGGCGATACTAGTACAACATTTGTTACAGCTTTGGCTTGCTTTTATTTACAAATACCAGTTGGTCATGTAGAAGCGGGACTTAGAACGCATAATATTTATTCTCCATTTCCAGAAGAATTCAATAGACAAGCAGTTTCAATTATTTCAAAGTATAATTTTGCACCAACAGAAATGGCTAAGCAAAATTTACTGAATGAAATGAGAAATCCTGATGATATTTATGTAACTGGTAATACTGCAATAGATGCATTAAAGACAACTGTAAGAGAGAATTACTCACATCCAATTTTAGATTGGGCAAAAGATTCAAGATTAATCATGATTACTGCTCATAGAAGAGAAAACCTTGGTGAACCAATGAAACATATGTTTAATGCTATCAAGCGAATTGTGAATGAACATCCTGACATAAAAGCAATCTATCCTATCCACATGAATCCTGCAGTGAGAGAGACGGCTAATAGTATTTTAGGTAATGACGACAGAATCAAAATTATTGAACCGCTTGAAGTAGTAGATTTCCATAACTTCCTTAATGCATCATATCTTATCCTTACGGATAGCGGTGGTATACAAGAAGAAGCGCCGTCACTAGGAAAACCTGTTTTAGTTATGAGAGATACTACTGAAAGACCTGAAGGTATAGCTGCAGGTACTTTAAAACTTGTTGGAACGAATGAAAAGACGATTTATGAAGCGTTTAATCAATTATTAACGGATAAGTTAGAATATGAAAGAATGTCAAAAGCAAGTAACCCATACGGTGATGGCTTAGCAAGTAAAAGAATTGCAGATATCCTAGAGAAAACACTATAGGATGTGTGCGCAATTCTGAAAGAAGGAATATTTAACGTAAATAGATATTAGGCACATTGATATGTGCTCTTTTTCTAAAAAAAGGAGAGCTATGAATGGTAATAAAATTATTGGTTAGATCCCAACAAAAAAACAAACCTAGTCACCTTACATTAGGTTTTGGCAAACACTTCACTGATCATATGTTTACCATGGATTTCGACAAGATTAGTGGTTGGACCAATCCTCAAATCATGCCATTTGATGATATGTCACTAAACCCTGCCGTAAGTGTTTTTCATTATGCTCAAAGTGTCTTTGAAGGACTAAAAGCCTATATCAATGAAAATGGTGATGCAGTCATATTTAGAATATATGAAAATGCAAGAAGGTTTAAGAAATCTTGTATTAGAATGGCAATGCCATATATAGAAGAGGAAGACTTTGTTACTGCTATCCATAAATTAGTTAAATTAGAGAAGTCATGGATTCCTACAGAACCAGGTACATCACTTTACATCAGACCATTTATGTTTGCTACTGATAGTGTGTTAGGTGTTCATCCTAGTAGTACTTATAAGTTTGTCATCATACTTTCTCCAGTTGGACATTATTATCCAACTGGACTAAAACCTGTCTCAATTAGCATTAATCCAATCTATTCAAGATCATTCTTTGGTGGTACTGGTGATGTTAAATGTGCAGCAAATTATTCTATATCGTTACTTGCTCAAAAGGAAGCCAAAGAAAAAGGCTTCGATCAAGTATTATGGTTAGGTGGTAAAGAACATAACATCGTCTCTGAAGTTGGTGCAATGAACATCATGTTTGTTATGAATGATGAAGTTGTTACACCAAAGCTTGATGGTACCATCTTAGCTGGTGTAACAAGAGATTCAGCTATCATACTCCTAAAAGAGTGGGGATATAAAGTAATAGAAAGAGACTTAACTGTTGATTAACTATTGTCTAGAATCACTAACAAAGAAGTAAGTGAAGCATTTGGTACTGGTACAGCTGCAACTATTTCACCAGTAGGGTTAATAGAGTATAAAGATACTAACTATCATATCTCTGATAACATTGGTCCTATTGCAGAAAGACTATATAATACGTTAAATGATATAAAAACGAAAGTAGACTACATACATCCTGAATGGATTCATGTCGTTAAATAACAATCAATCGATGATGTCTTTTATTGACTTCATCGATTTTCTTTTATAAACTTAGTAATATTTCAAAAAGTGAGTATACTAATGAATAGAGAGGTATTAATATATGACCATCCTAGAATATCTACTTGATAACGATCCAAGCATAAAAAGACTAGTAACGATTAAGTTATCAGAAAAACCTTATCCTTATGAAGTAAGTCCATTAATTAATAGGTATCTAGACTTATTTAACCATGAGACGAACACATGGACAGGTATTTATTCACCCAAATGGATTTCTACCTTCTATACGTTAAGAGAACTCATTCAATTTGGCATAGACCCGAACAATCTGATATTTCAAAAAGGGATTGATACCATCATAAAACATATGTGGCACAAAGATACCTTTATTGAAGATGATATCTGTGTGGTTGGGATGATGGTATCGATGTTATGTTATGCCAAAAGAGATACAAAGATCATCGATGAAATGATAGACTACCTACTATTAAAACAAATGAAAACAGATGGCGGTTGGAATTGTGCTTGTTTGCGTCACAAGACGCAGCATAGCTCAATTAACACAACCTTATCTGTCTTAGAAGCTTTTAGAGATTATAAGCACTATGGTTATACGAATCGATTAGCCTTATTAGAACAACCCAATCAAGATGGCATAGAGTACCTTTTAAGAAAGAGGTTATACTTAAGAGAAACAACCAATGACCCGATTCTATTTTATGTTACATATATTCATTTTCCGATTAGGTGGCAATATGATCTTTATAGGGGATTAGAGTATCTTGCGTCTATAAATCATAGAGTAGATACACGTATGAACCAAGCACTAGATATCGTTAAAAAT
>Ga0265295_1003071_pt1 | contig 25018 bp, 17 predicted proteins | sample Munlansysbiofilm_FD_192503 | JGI IMG/M metagenome (GOLD analysis project Ga0265295, IMG submission 192503) | Leachate microbial communities from a municipal landfill in Southern Ontario, Canada - Methane capture system biofilm | ecosystem: Engineered > Solid waste > Landfill > Unclassified ... | reverse complement strand
GAGACCCCGTTCGTCGGTGGGCACGGCCCGGTACTGCGGCTGGAACTGGGAAAACGATTGCAGCGCCCCGAGATAGCTGGGGGCTTCGACCAGTACGGGGGAATCCTGATCGATGAACAGTTTGCCAAGCATGTCCAGCGCCTGCTGCGACCCCGACACGATCAGGACTTCTTCGGGATCGATGTCCAGCCCCGGACGCGACAGATCCTGTGCGACCCATTCGCGCAGCGGCGTGTAGCCTTCGGTGCGACCATATTGCAGTGCCGTGGCGCCCTGGGTGGACAGCACCCGGTCAAAGGCGGCCCGCAGTTCGGCGACCGGGAATCCTTCGGGCGAAGGCAGGCCGCCGGCAAACGAGATGACCTCGGGCCGTTCGGTGATCTTGAGGATTTCGCGGATGGCCGAACTGGTGAGCTGGTTGGCGCGTTGGGAAAAAAGCGTGCGTGAAACGGACGTGTCCATGAGTGATTCCGAATAGATGCCGGCCTTGTGGGCCGGTCGATTGGAAATCGCCGGCCGGCCCGGATCTGCGGATGGTCGGCGCGGGTGAAGCTTCACATATTAAATCAAGCGCGCCCGGACGGCCATGTGCGCTGCGGCAGAACCCCGGTTATGGGCAGGCATGCGCATGCCCATGCTCCACTTGTGCGAACCCCGTATCCATGGCATCGCCCCGAAGGGCGATCCGCCGGCCAATGTGGGCCAGCGCATCCTCGACCTGATCGATCAGGACCAGACACAGATCGCCAGGCTCCAGGGCATCCAGCGCGGCGTCGATGGCCCGGAATTCTCCGTGGATTTCCTGCAGCCGGCTCATGCGGCGTGCCGCCCCCAGGCCCCCGCGCAGCAGGGCCAGGACTTCGCCATCGCCGCGACCGCGCTGACACTGATCCTGGTACAGGATGACCGTATCGAACACATCGCCCAGGATCTCCGTCTGGCGGCGAATGTCCTGATCGCGCCGATCCCCCGCCCCACTGATCACGACGATCCGGCGCCGCGCGGGCATGGTTTCGACCGCCTCCACCAGCGCCAGGATCGCATCCGGATTGTGGCCGTAGTCGGCAATCAACGTCGCGCCCCGATAGTCGAAGACATTGAACCGGCCAGGCACAGTCCCGACATCGTTGACAAACGAAGCCAGGCCCGCCTGGATGCGCACCCAATCCACGCCCATGGCCCAGGCCGCCGCCGCCGCAGCCATGGCGTTCTCGACCTGAAAGCCGATGCGGCCGGCGCCAGTCAGGGGCACGGCGGTCAGCTCGATGCGCGTTTCGACACCGGACTCCGCAAATACCAGATCGCCCTGATCCACGAACACCACCCGGCCGCCCTGCGCCCGATGTGTCTCAATCACCGGATGCCGACCATCACGGGCAAAGAAGGTCACCTTCCCGGGGCAGCCGGATGCCATCTGGGCGACGATGGGGTCCTGGGCATTGAGGACGGCCATGCCCGCAGACGCCACCTGATCGACAATGACACGCTTGACGATGGCCAGATCCTCGACCGTGCTGATGTAGTTCAACCCCAGATGGTCGCCGATCCCGATATTGGTCACGACGGCCACATCGCAGCAGTCAAAGCCCAGTCCTTCGCGCAGGATGCCACCACGCGCAGTCTCGAACACGGCCATGTCCACATCCGGATGCGACAACACATTGCGCGCGCTGCGCGGTCCACTACAATCGCCCGCATCGATCCGCCGGCCACCGATATAGACGCCATCGGAATTGGTCATGCCCACGCAGGCACCCGTCTGGGCGCACAAGTGCGCCAGCAGGCGCACGGTCGTGGTCTTGCCGTTGGTGCCGGTCACCGCCGCCACCGGCACCCGGCCGGTTTCACCAGGCGCGTACATCATGTCGATGATGGCAGCGCCCACGTCGCGCCCCATGCCAAAGGACGGGTTCAGGTGCATGCGCAGGCCGGGTGCTGCGTTGACCTCGACGAAACAACCGGTCTCCGGCGTCAGCGGCTGATAGACATCACGACTCACCAGATCGATCCCGCAGACGTCCAGGCCCACCATGCGCGCCGCCATGACGGCACTGGCAGCCAGGTCCGGGTGCACATGGTCGGTCACATCCGTGGCGGTCCCGCCCGTGCTCAGGTTGGCATTATTGCGCAGCACCACGCAGACACCGGGTGCCGGCACCGAATCGGGCCCGCAGCCCTGCGCCGCCAGCGTGTGCAACGCGATCTCGTCGAGCCGGATGCGCGTCAGGGACGTGCCGTGGCCCTCGCCCCGCAACGGATCCTGATTGATCTGCTCGACCAGTTCCGCGATGGTGTGACAGCCATCGCCCACCACCTGAGGCGGATCACGCCGCGCCGCCGCGACCAGGCGATCCCCCACCACCAGCAGGCGAAAGTCATGGCCGGGGAAATAGCGCTCCACCATCACGCCCGAGCCATGGGAACGCGCCACGGCATAGGCAGCCATCACCCGTTCACGACCCTGCACGTTCACCGCCACACCCCGGCCCTGGTTGCCATCCAGCGGCTTGACCACGACCGGCCCGCCGATTTCCTGCGCAGCCGCCCAGGCGTCCTCGGCATCCGCCACGCTGCGACCGCAAGGCACGGAAACGCCGGCCGAGGCCAGCAGCGATTTGGTCAGCGCCTTGTCCTGTGCGATGGCCTCGGCAATGGCACCGCTGGCATCGGTTTCGGCCGCCTGGATGCGGCGCTGGCGGCGTCCCCAGCCGAACTGCACCAGGCTGCCCTCGGTCAGCCGCCGATACGGAATTCCTCGGCGCACAGCCGCCTGGACTATGGCGCCAGTACTGGGCCCCAGCCGCACTTCTTCGTACAAGGACTTCAGTTCGGCGATCACCGGCCCTGGATCGAAAGGCGCGTCTCGCAGCGTTGCCATGCACAGTGCCAGCGCATGATCCAGCGCCAGGCGCCCGACGGCCTCCTCGACGTATTCGACCACCACCTGGTAGACGCCGGGCTCCAGGGTCGGCGCAACGCGGCAGAAAGCCACCGGACAACCGGCCTGGGCCTGCAGCCGCAAGGCCGCAGCCGCCAGAATGTGCGCCAGTGAGCGGGGTCCATCCAGCCCCGGGATCTGCGGCAGATCGATACCCGGAAAGCGCGCGCGCAGGCGTGTTTCGAACGCTTCCATGTCGCCCAGCGCACGCTCGCTCTCAGAGCAGGCGACGATGGCCTCGATCGCCGTCTGCCGGGACCACAGATTGGGCCCGCGCAGGGCCCGGACTCGTGAGACTTCCATGATGACCAATCGTCCTTGGAGGAAGGGAAGGGGGGAAATGAACGGGCCGTCGGTCATCCCGCCGGCCCCGACAGGATTCAAGCGGCCAGCGGCGGTTCTGCGGGGATCTGTCGGGCGTTCCAGGTCCGCAAGCCTATGCGCATGCACTCGACGTCCAGCCCCAGCGCCCAGGCCACAGCCAGGGCGGCCAGCACCGGCGCCGGGCCGTCCGCATCGATCGCCGGTACGAGATCATCGAGGCCGATGACCGGGATCTGCACCCCACCTTCGGCCAGCACCGCCAGGCCGCCTTGCACCGATACCGCACGGCCTCCCTGGCCCAGATGAGCACGCAGGATGTCTGCGTCGAGGTCCAGGCCGTAAAACAAGACGGCGCCATCGCACAGCGGCGCCAGTTGCACCGTCAGGGGATCATCGGCATTCAGGACTGCCGCACCGCCCGGCAGGACGACATCCACCTGGGTGCGGAAGATCCGCACCAGCTGCTCCGGGGTTTCCATGTAGAACTCCGGCCAGGTCACGGTGGGGTCGATGCCGGTGACCACGCCGACCTGGCAGCGGTCATAGGCCAGGCCCTCGCCCAGGATGGCGCGGCCGCCATTTTCAATCACCGCGCATTCGACAGCCCGGTTCATCAGGACGCGGCGCGCGGCTTCCCAGTGAGCCGAATCCTGCGCCGCCACCTGGACAGCGCCCATGAACAAACCCTGGGACGAGGCCAGGCCCACCGTGCGCCCGGCCAGGCGCAGCAGATGAGCGACCAGATGCGCGACCGGTGCCGTGCACCGGCTGCCGCTGATCCCGACCACCGGAATGCGCCCATCCTCGGGCGCAGGAAACAGGTCATCGATGATCGCCCGGCCGACCGGCCGGGGCGTACCCACGGCCGGCTTCAGGTGCATCAACAGACCTGGACCGGCGTTGACTTCCACAATGGCTCCCTGCTGCTCGTCCAGAGGCCGCGCAATGTCGCGCGTCACCAGATCGATCCCGGCAATGTCCAGCCCGACCACGCGAGCCGCCAGCGCCACCTGCACAGCCACATCCGGATGCACTTCGTCCGTGACGTCGATGGATACGTTGCCACTGCGCTGGACGAGCACCGCGCGGCCGCGTTCGGGGACTGCATCGCCGTGCAGGCCCTGGCGCTCCAGTTCCAGGCGGGCCGCGGAATCCAGGCGGATGAAGTTCAAGGGATGATCTTCGTCGCGGCCGCGACGGGGGTCGGAATTGAGCTGGCTCTCGATCAGCTGCAACACAGTGGATGTGCCATCGCCCACCACCATCGCGGCTTCGCCACGCGCGGCGGCCACCACGCGCCCGCCCACCACCAGCAGACGATGCTCATCGCCCTGGATGAAGCGTTCGACCATGACGCCACTGCCTTCCTCGACAGACACGGCATAGGCCGCCTCGATCTGTTCACGCGTGCTCAGGCAGGTGAACACACCACGCCCATGGTTGCCATCCGACGGCTTGACCACCACCGGCAGCCCGAGTTCCTGCGCCACGCACCAGGCATCGTCGGCGTTGTCCACCATGCGGCCCTCGGGCACCGGCACGCCGCAGGACTGCAACAACCGGCGGGTCAGATCCTTGTCGCGCGAAATGCTTTCCGCAATGGCGCTGGTGCGGCTGGTCTCGGCCGTCCAGATCCGCCGCTGGCAGGCACCATAGCCCAATTGCAGCAAATTGGCATCACTCAGGCGGATCGCCGGAATATCCCGATCATCGGCGGCGTCCACGATGCACGCCGTGCTGGGACCGAGGCTGAGCGCTTCGGCCAGGTTCTTCAGCCGCTCGATCGTGCCGGCCACATCAAAAGGCCGATCCTCGATGGCGGCCATCACCAGATCGCGGGCGGCCAGCAGCGACTCGCGCGTCAGGGATTCGTGCCAGGCACGCACGATCACCTTGTAGACACCGCGCAACGGTGTTTCCCGTGCGCGGCCCAGTCCACCAGGCATGCCGGCCAGATTCTGCAGTTCCAGCGTGACGTGCTCCAGGATGTGGGCCGGCCAGGTGCCTTCGCGCACTCGCTTGAGAAAGCCTCCTCGCTCACCCACGCTGCAGCGGTGCTCGACCAGGAAAGGCAGCCAGGCGCTCAGGCGCTCGTAGAAACCGGGGATGAGGTTGGACGGGCAGTCCTCGAGATCGTGGATGTCCACCAGCGCCTCGATGACGGGTCGATAAGCCCAGATGTTCGGCCCCCTCAAATGCACCATATTGAGAAACTCAATATTTTTATCGTTCATGATCGAACCATGCGTCAAGGGAGTGCCGGAACCGGCGAAAACAGCCGCTTTTTTTGCCGCCGCTGAAAAACATCGGCACACATATTAATCTCGCCGTTATTGCGCGGCACGGAAAAAAAGTTGAAAATTGTGACGCGATTTCCGGCCCTGACAACCCCCTGAAATCGTGCTTACAGGCCCCTGAACACCGCTCCGATCATCCGCCCTCCCGATCCGCGACCGTCTCTTTTCCGACCCCTTCCCGTTCATGCAGGGCCTTCCCTTCGCCCCCTCCCCGGCCGATCCGTGCCCGCCGGGCCTGCCCGCGCCGTGGCGCGACATCCTGACGGCTCAACTGACCACCGACGAGCGCGTCCTGGGGTGGCTGTGCATCGACCTGGATGCCCACCTGCGCTACCAAGACGGGCTGATCGTCCTGACCGATCGCCGCTGGCTGGCCTGCGGGATGGACGCCCAGGCCAGCCGGTCCTGGCCGCTGCGTCCCGACATCCGGGTGCGACTGCACGACCATGCCGGAGTCGGCAGCCTGGATCTGGTCGACACCCATGCCCGGCTGGCATGCTGGCGCTACACGCTGGAGCGCCTGCCCCAGGCCCAGCGCCTGGTCGCCGCCTGGCAGGCCTTGCGCGAACCCGCACAGCCCGAATCCCCCCCCGATGCGTCCGATACCCAGCCGCCACCATCAGCCCCCCGCGCCAGTTCCCTGTTCCGCCTGTGGCGCTTCGCTCGTCCCTACGGGCGGCAGCTGGCCGCCGGGCTGGCCCTGACCCTGGCAGCCACGGCGGCCTCGCTGGTCCCGCCCTATCTGACCATGCCGCTGATGGACGATGTGCTGATTCCGTTCCAGAACGGAATTCCGATCAACTACCCCCTGGTGGCGGCCTACCTGGGCGGCCTGCTGGTCGCTTCGATGCTCGCCTGGGGCCTGGGCTGGGCGCGCAGCGCCATCCTGGCCTGGGTCAGTGAGCGCATCGGCGCCGACCTGCGCACCGCCACCTACCAGCATCTGCAGCAACTGTCCCTGCAATACTTCGGCGGCAAGCGCACCGGCGACCTGATTGCCCGCATCGGTTCCGAATCCGACCGTATCTGCCTGTTCCTGTCCCTGCACCTGCTGGACTTCATCACCGACGTGCTGATGCTGACGATGACGGCCGCCGTGCTGTTGACGATCAACCCGCTGCTGGCGCTGGCGACCCTGGCGCCACTGCCGCTGATCCTATGGATGATCCACTGGGTCCGGGACCGCCTGCGCCACGGATTCGAAAAGGCAGATCGGGTCTGGTCGGATATCACCAACGTGCTGACCGACACCATCCCCGGCATTCGTGTGGTCAAGGCCTTCGCCCAGGAGCGCCGGGAAGTGGCCCGTTTCCGCGAAGCCAACAATCGCAACCTGACCATCAACGACCGCGTCAACGCCCTCTGGTCTCTGTTCACGCCCACCGTCACGTTGCTGACGGAACTGGGCCTGCTGGTGGTTTGGGTCTTCGGCATCTGGCTGGTGTCCAGGGGGGCGATCACCGTCGGGGTGCTGGCCGCGTTCCTGGCCTACATCAGCCGCTTCTACGTGCGCCTGGATTCCATGAGCCGCATCGTCTCGACCACCCAGCGGGCTGCCGCCAGCGCCAAGCGCATCTTCGATATCCTCGACCACGTCTCCAGTGTGCCGGAGCCCGCCGTGCCGCACCGCGTCGAACACATCCGGGGCCGTATCGAACTCAGCCACGTCAGTTTCCGCTATGGCAGCCGCACGGTCATCCACGATCTGAGCCTGGACATCGCCCCGGGCGAGATGATCGGCCTGGTCGGCCACAGCGGCTCAGGCAAAAGCACCCTGGTCAATCTGATCTGCCGTTTCTACGACGTCTCCAGCGGCACGATCCGGCTGGATGGCACGGACATCCGCCGCTACGCCATCGCCGACTACCGCCGCCGCATCGGCCTGGTGCTGCAGGAGCCCTTTCTGTTCTACGGCTCGGTGGCCGAAAACATCGCCTACGGCCGTCCGGAAGCGACCCAGGCGGAGATCGTCGCCGCTGCCCGGGCCGCCCACGCCCACGAATTCATCCTGCGTCTGCCACACGGCTATGACTCCCTGGTCGGCGAACGCGGCCAGGCTCTGTCCGGCGGAGAGCGCCAGCGCATCTCCATCGCCCGTGCGCTGCTCATCGACCCGCCCATTCTGATTCTGGACGAAGCCACATCTTCCGTGGATACATCCACGGAAAACGAAATCCAGAAGGCACTGGACAATCTGGTGCGCGGCCGCACGACGATCTCCATCGCCCACCGCCTGAGCACGCTGCGCGAGGCCGACCGGCTGGTCGTCATGGACGGCGGCCGGATCGTGGAAATCGGCCGCCACGAAGAACTCCTGGCCTGCGGCGGCGCTTACGCCCGGCTGCACCAGGCCCAGCAGCAAGGCCCTTCGCCATCCGAACCACACTGGCAACAGCCTGGCGAGGATTCCACCGGGAACGCCGATGCGCTCTGATGCCGCACGCCCCGGCTGGTCGCTGTCCAGCGACGCCTTCGGCCGGCTGATCCTGGAGCGCACGGACCTGCCCGACACACCGGTGACCCCAGTCTGCGGCTTTCCCATCACCACACCGGACGCAGGCATCGCCCTGATGAACGCCCAGGGCCAGGAACTGGCCTGGATCGAACGCCTGGACACACTGCCGGCCAATCTGCGGCGTCTGATCGACCAGGAACTGGCCCAGCGGGAATTCAAGCCGGAAATCCTGCGCATCCGCCATGCCTCGACCTGGGCAACCCCCAGCCGCTGGGATGTGGACACGGACCGGGGACCGACCCAACTGACCCTGAAAGCCGAGGAAGACATCCGACGCCTGGCAGCCGGCGCCCTGCTGATCGTCGATGCCCACGGCGTGCAGTTCCTGGTGCGCGACATGGCAACGCTGGACAAGACCAGTCGGCGCATCCTGGATCATTTTCTGTAGTATGCCCGGATACGCCACGCGCCCTCAGGCCGTGGACGCCAGGATCGGCAGCCCCAGATCCCAGGTACCAGGCAGCAGACAGCGCAACGCCTCGCGCGAAGCATCGATGCAGCCTCCCTCGGCATACACGCCGCTTGGATCCCGCAGCCGCATCATGCGATCCAGAATGCGCGCCATCGCCGCCGGATCGGCCAGGGATTCGGCCACACGGGCCTCGACCACGGATTCATCCATCCAGGGCCGGGCACCGTCCCAGCGCAGTCCATCGCGCCAGTGGTAGAGTTCCACGCACTTGGACTCCAAGGTGTAGGGCTGCCCGGGTTTCCAGAAATTCGCGAACTGTCCCGAACCCAGGTAAAACACCCAGGATCCCTCGTAACCCTCGACCTCGGCCGAGGCGGCATCCGGATTGCGAAACCACAGCCGGTCGCCCGGCACGTAGTAGCGCGGCGGCAACGGTGCCTGCAAGGAACCGTATTCCCGCAGGAATACATCATGGAACGCGCCCGACTGGATCGCCCGCGTTCGCCACTGGCACTGCAACGCCCCCAGGGCAGCCGGATGACTAGCAGCCAGTTCCTGGGCCAACGCCAGCAGCAACACGTATTCCGTCGCCCGATAGCACGAGAAGGAAAAACGCCGGCCAGATCGGTCCGGCCAAAGCGTGCGCTCGAGCGCAGGAATCAATTCATAGCCTGGCTTCAGGACGAATCCACTGGCCTCGGTCCAGGACCAGCATTCGGGGCGCTCTGCCTGCTCGGTGTCGAAAGCCAGCACGGTGCGCCGGGCGGTCTGGACGATGCGGCGGCGCACACGCACGGCCGCTACCAGTTCACCGGCACAGGGAAAATCGAACTGCACCGGTGAGCCCAGCAAGGCGATGAGAATTTCTTTTTCCAGATCCGCCTGCTGCGTCTCGGGGTCCAGCGCCAGAATCCGCGCGACCCCGGCCGTATCGCCATCCGGCATCCAGCGCCCGGCGGCATCCCGGCCCAGGCGCAGGTCCCAGTATGCGCCCTGAGCATCGATCCCGCAGATTTCTTCGACGGCCCCCGCCCAACGGCGATCGGACAACCAGTCCGACAGGTCTTCGGCCCCGGCATCCGCCAGAGGGCCGCGGATACGCACACCCGCAATCGATTTCACAACGATCGCCTTCGCTCGAACATGAAAAACACCATGCTAAAGAGAGGTGGCCGACACGGCTGTAACCTATCGCTACCAGCCCGCCCAACCGGCAGATCAGAGGCCCGGATCGGCCCGAACCCGATCGATCAAGTCCCGCAGTTCCGGCAACGCCCGCCGCGCCGCCCGTTCGCCTGCGTCGATTGCCACTGCTGCGCGGTGATAGTCCATCAGGGCGAAATCCGCCAGCCGGGGCCGGATCAGCACATCGGCCGGTTCGCCCGCCAGGCGGCTGCGCGTGATGCGCACCTGCATGATGTTCAGGCTCATGCTCAGCACATCGAAGATCGATGGCATGTCCGGGGAGACCGGTGCCCCGCCCCGAGCTCCGCCCAGCCCCAGCGGCAACTTGCCCAGCACCGCAGCCAGGGCACCCGGCGCCGCCGCACTGGCTGCCGGCGCATCGTCCGGCCTGAGACGCCGGCCGATCAGGTCCGAATTCAGGTCCACTGCAATGACGATGTCCGCCCCCATCGCACGGCACAGCGACACCGGCACAGGGTTCACCAGCGCGCCATCGACCAGCAGTTCGCCCTCGCGCCGCGCGGGTGTGAACAGCCCAGGCAAGGCGGCAGACGCGCGCACGGCGTCGATGACGGAACCTTCGCGCAACCAGATCTCCCGCCCGGTGGCCAGTTCGGTGGCGACCGCCCCGTAGGCCCGGGGCAGGCTGTCGATCGTCTTGTCGTCCAGGTGCGCGCGCAGGAAGGAAAACAGCTTTTCGCCGGGGATCAGGCCACCGCTGACGGTAAAGTCCAGCAGCCCCATCACGCCCTGCCAGGTCAGCCCCCGCACCCAGGTTTCGAATTTTTCCAGATGCCCGTCCGCATAGGCCGCGCCGACCAGCGCGCCGATCGACGTCCCACACACGATATCGGGCACGATGCCGGCTTGCTCCAGGATGCGGATGACGCCGATGTGCGACCAGCCGCGCGCCGACCCGCTGCCCAGGGCCAGTCCGATCCGGGGGCGGGATGCACGCATGGAATCCTGCCCCAGCAAGCCTAATCCGCCGTCACGGCCAGCCCGCGCTGCACCGCAGGACGCGCCAGGCCGCGATCCAGCCAGGCCTGTACGCGAGAAAAACGGTCAAACCCCACAAGGTCGCGCGCCTCGTAGAAATCGATCAGGTTGCGCACCCAGCCCAGCAACGATATGTCAGCAATGCTGTAGTCCGCACCCATCACCCAGTCACGGCCCGCGAGCCGTTCGTCGAGGACACCGAGCAAGCGTGCGGATTCGGCCACGTAGCGGTCACGCGGCCGTTTGTCCTCGTACGCCTTGCCCGCAAATTTGTTGAAGAACCCGACCTGGCCGAACATCGGCCCCACGCCGCCCATCTGCCACATCAGCCACTGGATCGTTTCATAGCGTGCGGCGGGATCCGTGGACAGAAAGCGCCCGGTCTTGTCGGCCAGATAGATCAGGATCGCCCCCGATTCGAACAAGGCCAGCGGCCGCCCGCCTGGCCCATGCGGATCGTAGATCGCCGGGATCTTGCCATTGGGGTTCAGCGCCAGGAACGCCGGGTCATGGCTTTCATTGGCCGAAATGTCGATGCGGTGGGCCTCGTAGGGCAGGCCTGTTTCCTCTAGCATGATGCCGACCTTCACGCCATTGGGCGTCGGCAGGGAAAAGAGCTGGAGCCGGTCGGGGTACCGTGCCGGCCAGCGGGCAAAGATTGGATGATCCGGCGTCACTTTTTCTTCCAGAAGCAATGGCCACGCCGCCAGGGGCGGATCGCAGCCGGACACGCATCAGAACGGGATATCGTCGTCCATGTCGGACAGGTTGCTGGCCGGCGCAGCAGCCGGCGCGGCCGGGCGCTGCTGCTGGGGTGCGCGCCGGGCAGGCGGCTGGGAAAAGCCGCCTGCATCACCGCCGCCCGCATCGCCGCCGCTGTCGCGCCCGCCCAGCATCTGCATCTGGTCGGCCACGATTTCGGTGCTGTAGCGGTCGGCGCCGGTTTCCTTGTCCTGCCATTTGCGGGTCTTCAGGCGGCCCTCGACGTAGACCGCACGCCCCTTGCGCAGGTATTCGCCGGCAATTTCGGCCAGGCGGTTGTAGAACACCACGCGATGCCATTCGGTTTCCTCGCGGCGTTCGCCGGTGGCCTTGTCCTTCCATTGGGACGTGGTGGCGATGGATACGTTGCAGATGGCGGCACCGTCCGGGCTGTAGCGGACTTCGGGGTCGCGCCCCAGGTTGCCGACGAGGATGACTTTATTGACGGAGGCCATGGTGGTTAGATCCTGTAGTGAACGATGTGGCTGCCATTATCGGGGACTCGGACGGCCCGCGCCGCATCGAAATGCATCAAATGACCATTATGGCCCAGTCGGGTTTTCCACAACAAGCCGATCAGCCAAACAGAACACCAGGGCCCCCCTGAACCAGTCGAGCAGACAGCACTGGTTCAGAGGCCCATCAAGACTTGACGTCCTTGAACCCGCGCGCCGTATACAGCCAGACGGTCGCCAGCATGGCGCTGGCCCAGAACACCATGGACGACCCACCACCACGTGCCAGGATGCCCCCCAGCACGCCGCCGGCGAACACCCCCAGGGACTGGGCCGTGTTGTAGAACCCCAGCGCCAGGCCCTTGTAGGCGGGGGGCGCCACCCGCGACACCAACGAGGGCTGCAGGGCCTCCAGAATGTTGAACGCCACGAAAAAGAGCACAAAGGCGGCCACCACCAGCCAGAAGGAGTCCGTCACCCAGGGCAGCGCGCCCAGCACCACGGCCAGGCCCAGCACCGCCAGTTCGAGCGCAGGCTTGTGCGCCTTGCGCGTTTCGGTATAGAAAACGGCCGGCACCATCAGGACGAATGAAGCGAGAATCACCGGCAGATAGACCTGCCACAGGCTGGCGGAATCGTACCCTCCCAGGCGGCTCAGCAGTCCGGGCGCCACCACGAACAGCGCCATCAGGATGAAATGCAGGCAGAAGACGCCAAAATTCAGGCGCAGCAGGTCACGATGGCCCAGCACATCGTGCGCCGTGGCCTGGACGATGTCGGCCTCGGAACGCGGCACGTCCGGCACGAAAAACATCGCAATCAGCAGGCAGACGAAACCCAGCAGGCTGATGGCCCAGAACAACCCCGACAGGCCGAATGCCCCTACCAGCATGGGCGAGAGCACCAGCGACAGCGCAAAGGAAACGCCAATGGAGCCACCCACCATGGCCATGGCGCGGGTACGGACCTCGGGCCGGGTGGCATCGGCCAGCCAGGCCGTGATGGCGGCCGAGACGGCGCCCAGCCCCTGGATCACGCGCCCGACCGTCACCCAGTCCACATCATCGGCCAGGGCGCAGACCACCCCGCCGATCACGAACAGCACCATGCCGAACACGATCACGGGCCGCCGGCCATAGCGATCGGACGCCATGCCCAGCGGAATCTGCAGAATCGCCTGGGTCAGGCCATATGCGCCCAGGGCCAGCCCCACCCGCGCGGGGTCGTCGCCGCCGATCAACGTGCGCGCCGCCACGGCAAAGATCGGCGTCAACAGGAACAGGCCCAGCATTCGCGTAGCGAACAAGCCCGCCAGGGCGATACTGCTGCGCCTTTCCAGGGGGGTCAGCCGAAGCGCAGGCGAGCGTGGTCGTGAAGATGCGGACATGGGAGAGCGCCAAAAGAGAGAAAGCTGCGCGTTATAGTATCAAGTTGGCCTTTGAAAAACCTGAACTCCCCCAGAACCCATCTGGGCAAGCCGCATGCGAGTCCGGGCATCCAGAACGCATGAACGAATCCGCCACACAGCACAAGAGCATGGACGCCATCAGCATCCGCGGGGCGCGCACCCACAATCTGAAAAACATCTCGGTCGACCTGCCCCGGCGCAAGCTGGTGGTGCTCACGGGCCTGTCCGGATCCGGGAAATCATCCCTGGCCTTCGACACGCTGTATGCCGAAGGCCAGCGCCGCTACGTCGAAAGCCTGTCGGCCTACGCACGGCAATTCCTGCAGATGATGGACAAGCCCGACGTGGACGTCATCACCGGCCTGTCGCCCGCCATTGCCATCGAACAGAAGACGGCTGGCCACAATCCACGCTCGACTGTGGGGACCGTGACAGAAATCCACGACTACCTGCGCCTGCTGTACGCCCGGGTCGGGACGCCCTACTGCCCGGACCACGACCTGCCGCTGCGCGCGCAAAGCGTCAGCCAGATGGTGGACCAGGTCCTGTCCCTGCCCGAAGGCTCCCGCACGGCCATCCTGGCACCGATCGCGTGCGCCCGGCAGGACGACCTGGCAGCCGAATGCCGCCGCCTGCAGGCCCTGGGCTTCGTGCGCATCCGGCTCGATGGCACCATCCTGCCGCTGGGCGATGACGTGCCGCCCGCCACGCCGGACAGCCCCTGGGATCTGGATGTGGTCGTCGACCGGCTGCGCGTGCGCCCCGACAGCCGCCAGCGCCTGGCCGAAAGTTTCGAAACCGCGCTGGAACTGGCGCAGGGCCGCGCCCTGGTGCTGGACCTGGACACAGAACGGGAATACGCCTTTTCCTCGGCCTATGCCTGCCCGGTCTGCGCGCGCGGCATGGGCGCACTGGAGCCGCGCCTGTTCAGCTTCAACAACCCGGCTGGCGCCTGTCCGACCTGCAACGGCCTGGGTCAGGTGGAATCCTTCGATCCGGCGCGTGTCGTCGCTTTTCCCGAACTGAGCCTGGCCGCCGGCGCCATCCAGGGATGGGACCGCCGCAATGCGTTCAGCTACGCCATGATGGCCAGCCTGGCGCAGCACTACGGCTTCGACCTGGATACGCCGTTCCAGTCGCTGGACCCCAACGTGCGCCACTGCATCCTGCACGGTTCAGGCAATCAGGAAATCGCGTTCCAGTACCTGGGCGAGAACGGCGTGCCCGTCATCCGCCGCCACGCCTTCGAAGGCATCATCCCCAATCTGGAACGGCGCTGGCGCGAAACGCATTCCAGCGCCGTACGCGAAGAACTGGGCCGGCTGCGCCACCTCGTCCTCTGCCCCGACTGTCACGGTGCCCGCCTGTGCGCCGAGGCCCGCAATGTGCTCATCGGCCAGGATCCCGGCCGGGGCGAACGGCGTGGACGCGCCCTGTACGAAATCGAATCCCTGTCACTGGCCGACTGCCGGCAATGGTTCCTGGACTGGGTGCCGGATGGTGCCCGGCGGGATGTCGCCGACCGCATCATCCACGAAATCCGCGCCCGCCTGGATTTTCTGGTCAATGTGGGCCTGGGCTACCTGTCACTGGACCGGGGCGCCGATACCCTGTCTGGCGGCGAGGCCCAGCGCATCCGCCTGGCCAGCCAGATCGGTTCGGGGCTGACCGGCGTCATGTATGTGCTCGACGAACCGTCCATCGGCCTGCATCAACGCGACAACCAGCGTCTGATCGAGACCCTGCGGCAGTTGCGCGACCTGGGCAACAGTGTGATCGTGGTCGAACACGACGAAGACATGATCCGCGCCGCCGATTTCGTACTGGACATGGGCCCGGGCGCCGGCGAGCACGGCGGTTGCATCGTCGCCCAGGGATCCCCGGCGGACATCATGGCCCAGCCCCAATCCCTGACCGGTCAATATCTGGCCGGCATCCAGCGGATCGCCATCCCCGAACGCCGGCCGGTCGGCCCAGACCAGTCCTGGCTGCGCGTCCTGGGATGCCGGGGCCACAACCTGCAGTCCGTCGACCTGTCCATCCCGGTGGGCCGCCTGACCTGCATCACGGGCGTTTCCGGGTCGGGCAAATCCACCCTGATCAACGACACACTGGTGGCGGCCCTGGCCCAATCACTGAACCGCGCCCAGACCGACCCCGCCCCGCACGATCGCATCGAGGGTCTGGATGCCTTCGACAAGATCATCAGCGTCGACCAGAGCCCCATTGGCCGCACGCCGCGCAGCAACCCGGCGACCTATACGGGCCTGTTCACGCCCATCCGGGAACTGTACGCAGGGGTACCCGAGGCGCGCCTGCGCGGCTACGACCCGGGACGCTTTTCCTTCAATGTCAAAGGCGGCCGCTGCGAGGCCTGCCAGGGCGACGGGGTGGTGCGCGTGGAAATGCATTTCCTGCCCGACATGTACGTGCCCTGCGAGGTCTGCGAGGGCCGCCGCTACAACCGCGAAACCCTGGACATCCGCTACCGGGGCCTGTCCATCAGCGAAGTCCTGGACCTGACGGTGGCCCAGGCGCTGGAACAGTTCCAGGCCGTGCCGGCCATCGCCCGCAAGCTGCAGACCCTGATGGATGTCGGCCTGTCCTACATCCGCCTGGGCCAGAGCGCCACCACGTTGTCCGGCGGCGAAGCGCAACGCATCAAGCTGTCCCAGGAACTGTCCCGCCGCGGATCGGAACGCACCTTGTACGTGCTGGACGAGCCCACCACCGGCCTGCATTTCCACGATATCGCGGTGCTGCTGGATGTGCTGCAGCGCCTGGTGGACGCTGGCAGCACCGTGCTGGTGATCGAGCACAACCTGGACGTGATCAAGACGGCCGACTGGATCGTGGACCTGGGCCCGGAAGGGGGTGCCAGCGGCGGCCGGATCGTGGCCCAGGGAACGCCGGAAATGGTGGCCGCCAGCCCCGGCAGCCATACGGGCCAGTGGCTCAAGCACACGCTGGCATCCCAGAGCGCCCAGGGGGTTTCCACTTAGGGGCCTGTTCACACTCATTCAGGCAACCGCCTCTATGATGAATGCCATGCGTATCCTGTTGATCGAAGACGAATCGGAACTGGCCTCGTGGCTGGCCCGCAGCCTGGCCCGCCACGGCGGGTTCATGGTCGACTGGGCCGACGATGCCGAACTGGCCGAGCGCCGCCTGGCGGTCGAGGAATTCGATGCCATCATCCTCGACCTGGGGCTGCCGGGGATGGACGGCCACGCATTCCTGCGCCGCCTGCGCGGGCGCGACGACCGCTGTCCGGTGCTGGTGCTGACCGCGCGCGATTCGCTGTCCGAACGCATCGGCACGCTGCACGAAGGCGCCGACGACTTCATGCACAAACCCTTTGCCATCGAGGAACTCGAAGCCCGCCTCAACGCCCTGATCCGCCGCAGCCGGGGCCGCGAACACCCCCGCTGGATACTGGGCGATCTGGTCCTGGACATCGGCAGCCAGCGCTTTCTGCACCACGACGAAACGCTGAACCTGTCGCCCCGGGAATACGCCGCACTCAAGGTCCTGATGCAGAAAGCGGGCGAACCGCTCACCAAACAGCAGATCCTGGAACGCATCAGCCCGGACGATACGACGATCAACCTGGAAGCCATCGAGGTCCTGGTGCACCGGCTGCGCAAGAAACTGTCCGGCACCGGCACGCAGATCGTCACGCTGCGCGGCATGGGTTACTGCCTGGAGCCAATGCGTGACGCCCCCGAATGAACACCGTCCCGGCAGCCTCCGATCCCTGCTGCTGTGGATCCTGGTGCCGGCGCAGATTGCGGTCTTGAGCCTGGCCCTGTGGCTGTCCAGCCGCCAGCTGCACCAGCAGGTCGACCTGGCCTACGATCGGTCCCTGGCGGGCGCCCTGCGCGCCATCGATCACAATATTTCCACCGCCAGCGGCGGCCTGTCCGTGGAACTGCCCTACCTGATGCTGGAATTCTTCGAACTGACCGCCAATGATTCCGTCTACTATCGGATCCTGACCGAGGACGGCCTGGCCGACATCGGCAATCAGAACCTGCCATTGCCCGACACGCACCTGGCCTCGAACACGCCGGTGTTCTACGACCGCGACTACCTGGGGGCTTCCATCCGCATCGCCGCCCTGGCCCGCCCCATGTCCCCGCCGCTCTACGGCCAGCCCGCCGGCCGGGTCATCGTCATGGTCGGCGAAGACCGCAGCAAGCGGGACCAGGTCATCCGCAACATGATGATCCGCAACATCGTGCGCGACCTGGCCGAAGTGCTGGCCTCCACCGGCCTGATCGTCGTCGGCGTGCTGATCGGCCTGCGGCCGCTGACCCGCCTGTACCGCCAGATGAAGGACCGCGCGCCCGACGACCTGAGCCCGATCGTCGCGCCGGAACTGCCCCGCGAAGTCCTGCCGCTGGTGGGCGCCGTCAATCAGCACGTCGCCCGCTACGCCCGCCAGGCACGCCGGCAGCGCCAGTTCCTGGACGATGCGTCCCATCAGCTGCGCACGCCCCTGGCCGTCCTGCACACTCAGCTGGACTACGCCCTGCGGGAATCCGACCCGGCCGAAGCGCGTGCGGCCCTGCTGGCCATGCGCGGCGGCCTCGACCAGGCGCAGCGCACGGCCGCACAGATGCTGGCGCTCGCCCGCGCGCGGGAAGCCGACATCGACGGCAGCCCCCTCCGGACCGTGGCGCTCACGCCCCTGGCCCAGGACGTCATCCGCCAGCTCTACGGCCTGGCGCGCCAGAAGCGGCAAGCCGTCGCTCTGGACGGCGACGAACTCGGCGCCACCGTGACCGGCATCGAATGGCTGCTGCGCGAAGCGCTCGTCAACCTGGTGGACAACGCCATCAAATACACCCCGGAAGGGGGGACCATCACCCTGCGGATCGAACGCGCAGCCGACGGTGTCGTCCTGAGCGTATGCGACACCGGCCCAGGGATGACCGAGGACGATATCCGCAAGGCGGGGCGGCGATTCCGCCGGGGGCAAGCCGGCAAGCGCGCCCATGGCGCGGGCCTGGGCCTGGCCATCGTCCACACCATCATGCAGCAGCATGGCGGCACCTTGCGCATCCAGCCCACCGAACCGGGACTCCGGGTTGCACTGCACTTTCCCGTCGATCAGGGTTTTCCCGATAAATCGTCTGTTTGAAAGCCGGCGGAAAGCTTGGTCGGCCTAATGTGTCGCCAACGCGCGCCCTCTCCCTGCGCGCGCCCACAAAACCCAAGGAGACCTCCATGAAACCCCGTTCCCTGTCGCTGCTGCTGGGCGGCGCCCTGCTATCCCTGGGCCTGGCGGCCCAGGCGGCCCCCACCAAACCCGAATGCATTGCGCCGGCCAACCCGGGCGGCGGCTTCGACCTGACCTGCCGCCTGGCCCAGGAAGGCCTGAAGGCGTCCGGCACCCTGGCCGACCCGATGCGCATCGTCTACATGCCCGGTGGCATCGGCGCAGTGGCCTACAACCACGTGATCGCCCAGAAGCCAGCAGATCCCAACACCATCGTGGCCTTTTCCGGTGGCTCGCTGCTGAATCTGGCGCAAAAGAAATTCGGCCGCTACAGCGTGAACGATGTGCGCTGGCTGGCCGCCGTCGGCGCCGATTTCGGCGTAGCCGTGGTGCGCGATGATTCGCCGTACAAGTCCCTGAAGGAACTGATGGCTGCCTTCAAGCAGGACCCCAGCAAGATCGTTCTGGGCGCGGGCGGCACCGTCGGCAGCCAGGACTGGATGAAGGCTGCCCTGACGGCACGTGCGGCGGGCGTGGACTACCGCAAGATGCGCTTCGTCGCCTTCGAAGGCGGCGGCGATGCGATCACGGCCCTGCGCGGTGGCCACATCCAGGCCTACATGGGCGATGCCGCCGAGGCTTTCACCATGCTCGAAGGCGGCGCTCCGATCCGGGTCCTGGCCGTCTTCAATGACGAACGCCTGCCGGGCAAGCTGTCCTCCGTGCCCACCGCGCAAGAAGAAGGCTTCGACATCCAATGGCCCATCATCCGCGGCTTCTACGTCGGCCCCAAGGTCTCGGACGCCGATTACCAATGGTGGGTAGACGCCTTCGACAAGACCTTGAACGACCCCAGCTACGCCGCGCTGCGGGACAAGCAAGGCCTGTTCCCGTTCAAGAAGACCGGCGCCGAACTGGACCAATACGTCAAGGAACGCGTCGCCGACTACACCAAGCTGGCCAATGACTTCGGTCTGATCCGTCAGTAAGCCAGTACCCGGACCCCGCCATGAGTGATCGTACCCTGGGGCTTTGCGCCCTGATCTTCGCCGGCCTGATGGCGTGGTTCGGCCACGACCTGCAGGCCCCCTTTTCCTACGAGCCGGTCGGGCCACGGGCCTTTCCGATGCTGATCGCGCTGATCATCGCCCTGTGTGGTGCCTGGCTGGTCTTCAAGCACTGGCGCGACCAGCGCCGGGGCGAATCGATCGACTGGCCGCGCCTGCTGCTGATGGTGGTCTACGTCTTTGGCTATGCCATGCTGTTCGAGACCCTGGGCTTCATCATCGCCACCGCCATCGTCACCGTGCTGATCGGCCGGCTGTTTGGCGGCAGCTGGGGCAAGATGACCATCGGCGGCATCGTGATGGGCGTGCTGTTCTTCCTGCTGTTCGACCGGGCGCTGGACGTCGTGCTGCCCCTGGGCCCCCTGGAGTTCCTGTCATGAACCAGATCCTCGACCATCTGGGCCTCGGTTTCGATGTCGCCTTTTCCTGGATGAACCTGCTGGTGGCCGCCCTGGGCGCCTTCCTGGGCACCCTGGTCGGCGTGCTGCCTGGCCTGGGTCCGATCAACGGGGTGGCCATGCTCATCCCCATTGCCTACGCCCTGAGCCTGCCGCCAGAAACGGCGCTGATCCTGCTGGCGGCCGTGTACGTGGGCGCCGAATACGGCGGGCGCATCAGCGCCATCCTGATCAACGTCCCCGGCGAAGCCAGCGCCATCATGACCACCCTGGACGGCTATCCACTGGCGCGCAAGGGCCTGTCCAATGTCGCCCTGTCACTGTCGGGCTGGTCGGCCTTCTGTGGTTCGCTGGTCGCCACCATCGGCGTGATCGCGCTGGCGCCTCTGCTGGCGCGCTGGGCGCTGGCCTTCGGCCCGGCCGAATACTTCGTGCTGATCGTCTTTGCGTTCTGCTGCCTGACCAGTCTGCTGGGCCGCCAGCCGGTCAAGGGCACGCTGTCGGCCATGCTGGGCCTGGCCATCGCCACCGTGGGCGTGGACGCCAATTCGGGGGTCTACCGCTACACCTTCGATTCCGTCCACGTGTTCGACGGGATCGATTTCGTGGTCGTGGTGATCGCGCTGTTCGCCATTGCCGAACTGCTGGAATTGCTGGAATCGTCCATCCGCGGCGAAGCCCCGGAAGTCCCGCCCAACGAACGCAAGCTCTTCAACCTGAAGGAACTGCTGTTCACCAAATGGACCGTGCTGCGCAGCGCCGTCCTGGGATTTTTCATCGGCGTGCTGCCGGGGGCCGGCGCCAGCGTGGCATCCGCTGTGGCCTACTCCAACGAAAAGCGCTACCAAGAAGGCCGCGACCCCAACGCCTGCTTCGGTTCGGGCGACCTGCGCGGCGTGACCGCGCCGGAGGCCGCATCGACCGCATCGGCCGTGGGTTCCTTCGTGCCCATGCTGACGCTGGGCGTGCCCGGTTCCGGAACCACGGCCGTGATGATGGGCGCACTGACCCTGTACAACATCACCCCCGGCCCAGTACTGTTCGACACCAAGCCGGAACTGGTCTGGGGCCTGGTCGCCTCGCTGTTCATCGCCAACGTGCTGCTGTTCCTGATGAACATCCCCATGGTGCGGGTCTTTTCGAAGGTCCTGGCGCTGCCGAACTGGCTGCTGGTGCCCGGCATCCTGTGCATCAGCTATATCGGCGTCTACGCGATCAACGCGGGCACCTTCGACCTGACCATGGCCGCCTTCCTGGGCCTGGTCGGCTATCTGTTGCGCAAGGCCGGCGTGCCCATGGCCCCCATGGTGCTGGGGGTCGTGCTGGGCGACATGATGGAACAGAACCTGCGCCGCGCGCTATCGATCACCAATGGCGAGCTGCACATCCTGTGGGACAGCCCGATCGCCCTGGGCCTGTGGATCATATCGCTGCTGATCGTCGTCATCCCGCCCCTGATGCGCTGGCGCCGCGCCAAGCGGCGTCAGCAAGGCCAGGCCGTGCGCGAGGACCTGATCGCTGCGGACGACTGATCCCGTTCAAACAGGCCTCAGTCCCAGTCCGGTGGGCTGCTCCGAAGCGGTCCCGCTGGCAGGTCCCAGCCCCAGCGGGCGCCCGCCACCCGGCAGGGCGCCCGCAGTCTTTGCGCGGGCCCCCAGGCCGTCGACTCGATCACCGGGTCATAGGCGGCATCGGGCGCCGGCCCCAAGACGGGCTGGGCCGCCGGCGTCTCGCTGGCCGCTGCCTGCAGCAGCCGCGCCATCCGGGCCAGGGATACGCGCCAGCCGCTGCCCAGCCCGGTTTCACGGCGCAGCGCCAGGCCGCGCAAGGCGCAGGCCGCCATCAGATAGCCCGCCGACTGGTCCAACGCCTGGACCGGCAGGGGGTCAGGGGCGGCATCCTCGCCCGCCCAGGCAATGCCGGCACTCATCTGGACCAGGCTGTCGAATCCTCGCCGCGCCCGCCAGGGGCCCGTCCAGCCCCAGGCATCCAGGCTGACATCCACCAGGCCGGGCCGGATGGCCTGGCGTGCCTCGGCATCCAGCCCCAGCGCGTCCAACGCACCAGGCCGATAGCCATGCACCAGCACATCGGCCTGGGACAACAACCGCCGGAATCGCGCCATGCCGTCCGGATGCCGCAAGTCCAGCAAGGCGCAACGCTTGCCCACGGTGACCTCGGGCACCATGCCCGGCTCGTCCCAGCCCTCGGGGTCCAGGCGCAGCACCTGGGCGCCCTGGGCCGCCAGAAAGCGCGTGGACACAGGCCCGGCCAGCACGCGGGTCAGGTCCAGAACCCGGATGCCCGCCAGCAGCCGCCCGGGAACCGGCGCGTCGGCCCACCGGGGGTCCGGCTCGCCCGCCCGCCCAGGCAGGCGATGCACCAGCGGCTCGGCCGCGACGGCACGCCCCTGGGGGTGGACCAGCCAGGCCTGCGGCGGGCGCAGCGCGGCCGCACAGCCGCCCCGATCCACAATGGCGTCCTCCAGCGCCTCGGCAGATTCCCGCCGGATCCGTTCGGCGACAGCGGCGTGACCGGCATCGTCCGGCAAGCCCAGCACAGCCAGCGCCCGCTGACGGTGATGGGCCGTATTGGCATGCAGGCGGATCCAGCCGTCCCGCGCCGGATAGTCGCCCGTGACGGGATCGCGTGCGGCCGGACGTTCCCAGCCCAGTGGCCGGATGCTGAAGCCGAACCACCACGAAGCCAGCGCCCGATCGACCACGGCCTGGCATGGGCCCATGGCCTGCGCCCAACGCGCCAGCATCAATGCGGCCGCACCGATGCTGGCGCAGGCCAGGCCACTGACCGGATAGCGCGAGGCCAGCCCCACCGCGCCTTCCACGCGCAGCCAATCGGGCGACATGCCAGGGTCCAGCACGGCCAGCATCTGCCGCAGCATGTCCGTGTGATCCGAGACTCCAAGGCTCATGATTCGTTCTCCGTTTCAGCCAGGCACGCAACAGTCCGCAGGGGACTTGTCTCAAGCCGTGGCAGCTCTCCACCTCGCCGCTTGCAAGCGGCTCGGATTAGCCAGGCACGCAACAGTCCGCAGGGGACTGTTGCGTGTCCAGGCTAATCCATTCTGTAAAGGGTTCGGTGTTCGCGGATGGCGTAGCGGTCCGTCATGCCGGCGATGTAGTCTGCGATCGCCCGGGCCTGCGCGATCGGGTCTTCGCGTCGATATTCATCCGCCAGCAGCCGCGGATCATCCAGGAACGCCTGGAACAGTTCCCGCACGATGCGGCGGGCCTTGCCCGTCATCCGCATGACCTGGAAATGCCGATACAGGTTCTGCAGCAGGAACTGCTTGAGCGCATCGGCCTGGGCGCGGATCTCGTCGGAGAAGGCGGCCAGCGGCGGCCCGGCTCGGACCTCGTCCACGGATGTCGGCCGCAGCCGATCGATGCGATCGGCCGTGGCGCGTGTCAGGTCCTGCACCAGCGTATTGATCATGGCACGAATGACCTCGGACACCAGCCGCTTGGGGTCTGCGCCCGGCCACCGGCGCAGGACCTGCTCATGATGGACGGCGAAGATATCCACATCCAGCAGCTGCGGCACCGTGATCAACCCCGAACGCAGGCCATCGTCCACGTCATGGTTGTTGTAGGCGATTTCATCGGCCAGATTGGTCAGTTGGGCTTCCAGGGACGGCTGCGTGCCGTCGAGAAACCGCGCGCCGACATCGCCCAGCCGCCGCGCATGGGCGCGCGAACAGTGCTTGAGGATGCCCTCGCGGGTCTCGAAGCACAGGTTCAGGCCATTAAAGGCGGCGTAGCGTTCTTCGAGTTCGTCGACCACCCTCAGGCTCTGCAGGTTGTGCTCGAACCCCCCGGCCTCTGGCGCCAGATCGCGCAGGCAGGCATTGAGTTCGTCCTGACCCGCATGGCCAAACGGCGTGTGGCCCAGATCATGGGCCAGGGCGACGGCCTCGGTCAGGTCTTCGTTGACCCCCAGGTTGCGCGCCAGCGTACGTGCGATCTGGGCGACCTCGATGCTGTGCGTCAGGCGGGTACGAAACAGGTCGCCTTCGTGGTTGAGAAAGACCTGGGTCTTGTATTCCAGCCGGCGAAAGGCCGAACAATGGATGATGCGGTCACGATCCCGCTGGAAATCAGTGCGGCCGGCGGGCGGCGGTTCCGGGTGGCGCCGCCCCCGGGACGCGTCCGGAAGACACGCATACGGTGCCGGCCCTGCCATGTCAGCACCGCCCGCCTGGCAGGATTGGGCGCACCTGCTCGTCTTCGACCGCCCGGACTTCGGCCCGCCCCAGGGCCGGCAACAGCACGTAGCGGATCCGCCGGCCTTCGTTTTTCTTGTCCACACGCATCAGATCCAGCCAGCGCCCGGCCCCCAGTGCCGGAGGGTCCACCGGACAGCCAATGGCCGCTACCAGTGCCCGGATGCGATCCACCACCGCAGCGTCCAGCCCACTGACCCGGGCGGACAGTTCGGCGGCCATGACCATGCCGCACCCCACGGCCTCGCCATGCAACCACTGGCCGTAGCCCAGGCCGGATTCGATGGCATGGCCGAACGTGTGACCAAAATTGAGGATGGCCCGCAGACCCGATTCACGCTCATCCTGGGACACGACCCAGGCCTTGAGTTCGCAGGAGCGGCGCACGGCGTACCGGATGGCCTGATCGTCGAGCGCACGCAGCGCCCCGACATGCGCCTCGCACCAGTCGAAAAAATCGGCATCGGCAATCATGCCGTACTTGATGATCTCGGCCAGCCCTGCGGAGATTTCCCGGGCAGGCAACGTCGCCAGGACCCCAGGGTCGATTTCCACGGCCAGGGGCTGGTAGAAGGCCCCGATCATGTTCTTGCCGCGCGGATGGTTGATCGCGGTCTTGCCGCCCACCGAGGAATCCACCTGGGCCAGCAAAGTGGTGGGCACCCGGATGAAACGGACGCCGCGCATATAGCACGCGGCCGCGAAACCGCAGACGTCGCCCACCACCCCGCCGCCCAGGGCCACCAGCACGGCCTTGCGATCCAGGGTCGCCGCCAGCAGCGCGTCGAAGA
>Ga0265295_1003070_pt1 | contig 25018 bp, 26 predicted proteins | sample Munlansysbiofilm_FD_192503 | JGI IMG/M metagenome (GOLD analysis project Ga0265295, IMG submission 192503) | Leachate microbial communities from a municipal landfill in Southern Ontario, Canada - Methane capture system biofilm | ecosystem: Engineered > Solid waste > Landfill > Unclassified ... | reverse complement strand
TTCTGGTCCCCAGCCCACATCATGGGGCACGAACCAAGGCTTTGTGTTGAGCCGGCACGCATGAAGAACAGGATCTCATCTTCCTTGTTGGATTCCACGATGGCATCCTTGTTGACCTTTGCCCAATAGCCGGGCCAAGGATTGTGCTCCAGCATTGCGCTGCGGCCTTTGGCCAAGCATACATCAGTGGGGAGGTACTCGCCGAAATCTGCCATCCATCCGCTCAGTCCGAATTGGATCAATTCTCGCTTGATCACCTCCTTGTACCAGTGCACAGCCTTCTCATTGGTGAAGTCGACAATTGCTGCATCGAACTCACCAAAGTCAACCAGGTACACAGAGCCATCAGCTCGCTTTCCCAAGAGACCGAGACGCTTAGCTTCCTCATACAGCGGATGATCGGCCAAGACATAGGGATTGATGTACCCCAATACCCGAATTCCTTGATTTTGCAAGCGGACAATCTCTGTATCAAGACCTGGATAGAGGGAAGCATCCCACTGCCAGTTCCACCTGAGCCGCTTGCCGAAGCTGGTATACTTCTCCCCTTCCCAATCCTGGATCCAAAGGCCGCACACTTGCATCCCATGCTCCAGGACCTTGTCCAGTTTCTCCAAACAGGTCGCCGTCCCCCCCTGCATACCCAGGATGATGCCATCATACACCCAGGAGGGAAGCTGGGGCTGCCTGCCCAAGAGTGCAGAAATATCCTGCACTACCGAGAGCAGTGTGGGTTTGGCAGAAATGGTGATGCATGTGGGAACATCCCAGAACTCCAATGCATGGGAGGAAGGATGGGAAAAATCGAAATCCGCATACCCATCGGTCTGAGCATGCAGAAAGTAGCAGCGGCTCGATACAAACGTCGGCTGGGGATAGAAAGTGGTATGATAATCCCCCCCTGCCCGGTCGAGTCTATCGGCAATCTGGGTTATCTCAGTCACCTTGTTCCTCCCCACCCCTTGTTCTTGGGTCCAGAGAGGGAAATGCTTACCCCGTAGGTCAAAATGCGAGAATTGCTCACCACAGCCCCAGACATGCTCATCCTCACGAGCAACCAGCCTGATGATCAGGCGGTTGTAAGGCTTGGGAAGAGTAGAAACATGGATCTGCAGTCTGCCTTCCACCTCGCTGAGGTCACATGCCACAGTTCCCGCATTCCCTTTGAAAGTCAGGTTGACCACTCCCCGTCCGTCTTGGTACGCCTGATGTACGGTACATTCGGGGAAATCCTGCTCTTCGAGCACGCTGTCCTCGATGAAGAAGTTACCCCGGTACAGAAATTCTCGCTCATCGTCTTTTCCATGCTCCTGTTGACAGGAGTCTTCATGCTTTTTTCGAGGTAACCCCATGGCAAGCAATCCGTTTCAGATTCCCCAAGCACTCATTGCACAAAATCCCAGGACCATGATCCTCAGGATCGACTCGTCTGCCTTTGCACAATATGGACGAGTCCTGAAGGAGATTGCAGTGGACGAGCTCATCGAAAAGGCTGACCACCTGACAGAGATCCCGACGGAAGGGAATCTCTATGTTGCCGATCTGGATGCGTTGCATCAGGAACCACAAGCATCGATACTGGGACAATACTTCGGCTTTCAGGAGATAGAGATCGGATACTGCAATGGAAAAAACACGACCATCAATGGGGTGGAATACCATAAGAGCCCGGAACTCTTCATCGCAGTCACGGACTGCCTGCAGTTTCTCACTCGTTTCGACCGGCTCAAGGATTTCAGCACGGTCGACACCCTGGATGCAGAGCTGTTCTATTTCCCCAAAGGAAGTGCTGTTCTGATCGACCCGCTGGTGCTGCATCTATCTCCCTGCGCAGTACACAAGGAGGGTTTCAAGTCCATCATCGTCCTGCCCAAGCAGACGAATGAGCCTTTGAGCAAGGCAATGATGGAAGCAAAGAGAGTGAGTACGGATGCAGAAACCCGCATCCTGTTCAAACAAAACAAATGGATGCTCGCCCATCCTGAACGACAGCAACTCATCAGAAACGGAGTCCCTATCGGTTTGGCAGGACCAAACCGAGGGGTGCAGCCACTGGATTGAAGAATGACCGGCCAAACGGCCGGTCTCTTTCTGCTGAGGACACCGAAGGCCGCTTACGCGGCCCTCGGGTGAACATTACTTGGAAATGAGCATGGTCTTGGGATCAAGGCTTACGCCCATAGGCTTTTCAATCATCCCGTCATGCGTCTTCACGGCGGTCATCACCACCTTGTCGCGCTCCTCGTTGTAAATCAATCCAATGAGGACATCGATGAGATTCGTGTATTTTTGCATGGTGTTCGGTACACCGTACTTATCATAGACCACATCAGCACGGACAGGTGAAACACTGAACCATACCTCGAGATTCATGTTTACCGCAAATTCCTTGATCCGTCTTACATCATCTTCGGTGGCAACCGTTAGCTTGTATCCATCAAAGAGAATGGCATCGGCCTTGAATGATCCGTGTTTGATCAAGGTTTCCAAGCTGGAAAGCACCTTATCGATGGTGACGTTTTCCTGGCTGAAGTTCATGACCACGCGGTTGGAGAGAATATTGTTGTACACTGATGCTGCATCATCAAGACTGCGACCATCGGATACTTCGCGGAATACCTCTTTGTACCAATTGATCACATGTTCGACATTGCCGGAGAACGAAACGTGGATGACATGTTCTCCCCTGAGCAGCTTATCGGTGGCAAGGTGTACCAGACAAGCTGTCTTTCCTACACCGTGTCGAGAAACGAGGACTCCGAGGTTCCCACGACCGAGCCCACCGCCCAGTGATTCCTCAAAAACGCGAAGAGGACTCAAGTCGTTCAACTCTTGAATTTCCATAATGCTCACCTCCAAGTAGAAATTAGGTTCATCCCAAGTATACTATGGAAATTCACAATTGGGTACTTTTTTGCGTGCAGGCGCAAAAAGAGGCCCCCAAAAGGCGTTCTAACCTCATGGGGGCTTTGGGAATAATCAGAAGAATTTTACTTCTGCTCCTTGCGGCGCTTCTCCTGATAATCCTTCTTCAGCTGCTCGGAAACACCGGTCGGCACTCTTCCGTACTTACCGATTTCCATCGTGAACTCGCCCTTGCCCTGGGTAAGGGAGCGGAGTACCGTGGAGTATCCGAACATCTCGGAGAGAGGAACTTCTGCGAGAACAGTACACATGGCATTGTCCTCGGTGGAACTGACGATAAGACCACGTCTCTGGTTGATCGAAGCGAACACACCACCCTGGAATTCATTGGGTGCGACAACCTCGACCTTCATGATCGGCTCAAGGATAACCGGCTTGGCCTTCTCGAAGGCTTCACGGAATGCACCGAGAGCAGCAGTCTGGAATGCCTGGTCGGAGGAGTCAACCGGGTGCCATGCACCATCGTTGACCACAGCCTTCACACCGATGACGGGGAAGCCGAGCTGGCTGCCCTTCTTGACAGCAGTCTGGAAACCCTTATCACAGGAGGGGATGTACTCGGTCGGGATTGCACCGCCCTTGACCTCATCAACGTACTCGTACTCCTTCAGCTCCTCACCCTCAGCCGGATCTGGAAGCGGTTCGATGTAGCCGGCTATGCGGGCATACTGACCGGAACCACCAGTCTGCTTCTTGTGGGTGTAGTTGAAGTCTGCACGCTGGGTGATGGCTTCACGATATGCAACCTCAGGCTGGCCAACCTCTACCTCTGCCTTGTACTCGCGCTTCATGCGTTCGACATAGACTTCGAGGTGGAGCTCTCCCATGCCCTGGATGATCGTCTGGTTGGACTCAGGATCAACAAACGAGCGGAACGTAGGATCTTCCTTGGTGAAGCGGTTGAGTGCCTTACCCATGTTGTCCGCAGCCTTCTTGTCCACCGGCTTGATGGCCAGAGAGATTACCGGGTTGGGAACAAACATTGAGGACAGTGAATAGTTCAGCTTCGGATCACAGAAGGTGTCACCACTGGCACATTCAATGCCGAACAGAGCAGCAATCTCACCACAGCCGGCTTCGGTCAGGTCTTCCATGGCAGAAGCGTGCATACGGATCAGACGACCAACACGGAACTTCTTGCGACTGCGGGTATTGTAAAGCTCATCACCCTTCTTCACCTTGCCTTGGTAAATGCGGATATAGGTAAGCTGACCATACTGTCCATCCTCAAGCTTGAATGCAAGGATGACCGGGGGAAGATCGTCATCAGCCTTGAGGATGACTTCCTCCTCGTTCTTGTCCAGATCGAGAGCCTTGTTGACGACGTCAGTCGGGTTGGGCAGATAGCTGACAACTGCATCGAGCAGGGGCTGGATGCCCTTGTTCTTGTAGGCCGACCCCATGAGCACCGGGCACAGCTCGAGACGAATGGTAGCTTCGCGAATTGCCTTGCGCAGCAGCTCTTCGGTCACATTGTCCTCAAGCATGGCTTCCATCAGCTCATCAGAGCACATGGAGACACCGTCAAGCAACTCTTCGCGCTTGGCCTGTGCTTCCTCAAGCAACTCTGCAGGGATCTCGGCTTCACGAACCTGGTCCATGTTCGGGCCCTGGTCAAAGTAGAGAGCCTTCATACTGACCAAGTCAACCACACCCTCAAGCCGGTCCTCAAGTCCGATGGGAATCTGCATTAGCACTGCATTCAGACCGAGCTTCTCCACCAGCTGCTTCTTGACGCGATACGGGTTTGCACCGGTTCGGTCGCACTTGTTGACAAAGGCGATGCGGGGAACATGGTAGCGCTTCATCTGCCGGTCAACCGTAATCGACTGGCTCTGCACACCACCAACGGAACACAAGACAAGCACAGCACCGTCAAGTACGCGCAAGGAGCGTTCGACCTCAATGGTGAAGTCAACGTGTCCCGGAGTGTCGATGACGTTGATCTCCGTTCCCTTCCAAGTGACGTTCGTAGCAGCACTTGCGATGGTAATGCCACGCTCGCGCTCAAGCTCCATGCTATCCATGGTGGCACCAACGCCATCCTTACCACGAACTTCGTGAATTTCGTGGATCTTATTGCAGTAGTAGAGGATGCGTTCGGAGAGCGTAGTCTTACCCGAATCGATGTGGGCACTGATTCCGATGTTCCTCAAATTTTGCAAGTCAGCCATACTATATAACCTCTATAAAATAGAATAAAAACGAGTCCACAGGTTCCCTGCAGCATCCAACTCAATCCTGATGAACAGCTCTTACTTCCTAGCACACATCAGGTTATTTACTGAAGGGAAGGGACGGGACGGAAAAGAGACAACCTTGTCCCAACGTACCTCGTGGATAATAGTATATCTCGCTTTTTTGTGCAATCCCTTTTCCCAACACAATCCTTTTCCGACTCGATACTTGTGTGCTACAATGGCTTTGAGGTGTGCCATGGAAACGATTTTCACGAAAATTATGGAAGGCAAGATTCCTTCAACAAAACTCCATGAGGATGAGCTTTGCTTTGTCATCCTCGACATCAATCCAGTCAACAAGGGGCATCTTCTGATCATCTCCAAGGAGTGCTACCCTGCCCTTGCTGATTGCCCGGATGCAACACTTTGCCATCTGATGCTTGTCGCAAAACGAGCCGATGCAAAACTTAGGGAAGTCTTGCACTGCGATGCAACCAATCTGATCATCAACAACGGGAAGGCCAGCGGGCAGGAAGTGCCGCACCTTCACCTACACGTCATTCCCCGTTGGGAGAACGACAAGAAGAACATCCATCTTCAAAAAGAGACCTATACAGACGGCGAGATGGCCGAGTATGGAACAAAACTGGAGTTCTGAGCCATGCGTGCATGTCACCATTGCCATACAGACATCGATCCCTTGATGAGCATCGGTTATAACACCGTGTGCCCGAAATGCGGGAAAAGCCTCCACAGTTGCGTCAACTGCCGATTCTACAGTCCAGGCTCTTACCACGACTGCTCCGAAGGAGTGGAGGAGTACATAGAGGACAAGGTGGAAGCCAACTTCTGTGACTCCTTCATGTTGGGGGAGGATACCAAGGAAGAAGCAAAGCGCAAGGCTGATGCAAAAGCCAAGGCGGAAGCCTTCTTCAACTTCTAAGGAATAGGAATCATCATGAATACACGCCGCTCCCTGCTTCTGATCCTCATCTCACTCACCATCCTTATCACAGGGTGTCAATCCTACACGGCCAAAGAGGGGAAAACGCAATTATCCCTTCCTGCAGTGCAAGAGACACCTTTGGTCACCAAGTACTCGATCCTTGAAGCGGAGAGGCAGGAAGCATTGGCCAAGCAAGAAGCGGAAGCGCAAAGGTTGATCCTTGAGCAGGAACAGGCTGAGGAGCAACAAAAGCAACAGGCGGCATGGGAGAACCTTACAAAGGCTGAAGAGGAAGCAAGAGCAACCATTGCTGCGCTTACCCAAGAGAAACAGGATTTGCAGACCCAACTTGAAGATCTGCAGGCCCGCCTCGCCCAGACAAGCACTACGCTTTCCAGCAAGGAGATCACCGCTGAAGGCTTGTCCTCAGAATTGACGAGCATTGAGTCCCAGCATCAGGAGCTGCAGCACTCCTATGAACAACTCGCCTACCAAACCAACGAGCTGGAGACCTTGCTTTCTGAACAACAGTTGATCAACGAGCATCTGCAGATGGTTCTTACCCAAGAGCAAACCGACTACGAGGCTGAACGTTCCGCAATGATTTCAGCACATGAACAGAAGATCGAGGGACTGAACGCAACCATCCGAAGCCTCCAGACCGACAACACCCTGCTCAAGGCCCAGCTTGAGGAGAAGACCCTCACCCTTGAAGAGAAGACTAGACTCGAGCAACAACGAGCCGAGCAAGCTCGAAAGGCCGAACAGGAAGAAGCAGAACGCCTGCACCAACTCGCTCTTGAACAAGAACGCCTTGCCCAACAAGCTGAAGAGCAAAGGTTGATCCAGCTTGCCCTCCATCAGCAAATACCACCGCTTTCCGAATTGACCTACCCAAGAGTCTATACCACAGACCAGAAGACCATCCTTCTGGAAGAAAATGGGCAACTTGACGTCATGCTGCTCACCCTTGATGACCAGATGTGGGATTCCAAGGAAATGGTCAAGGAAGTGCACACCAGCATCAGCGATCTCAGCTATCCCATCATCATAGCAACGGGTCATATGCAGAATGTCATTGATCTCGTTCGAGAGATGGGGCTGCATGCCGTCCTTGTCCGAGGAGGAGCCATCATCAGCAGATTGCCGATCATCAGCAGTGACGAGTATGGGGCAAGCGTTCAGTTCAGTGAGAAAAAGACGGTACGTGTCTCGGTTGCCAATCTTCCTGAGTACGAGGTCCTCAAGGCATTCCAAGCAAAGGCTGACTGGCAGAGCATCCAGAAAGAGGTCTCTGCCAAACGTCTTGCTGAACTGAGCAAGATCACTGCCCAAGGCAAGAGTACGGAACCAACCATCATCGGTGCCAGCCTCTATGAGCCGTCACACCAGGACTGGAACTCCTTCAGCCCGATCACCTACCGCCAGGTTGATTACCTGTGGCCGCTGACCGCACAGCTTGAGGAAGAACAGTTCTATGATGTCTACCGGGCAACGCACTTCTCCAGTGCAACCGATTCAGGAAACACCTTGTTCAAAGGGGACTTGAAAGAACGCGTCGACTACCTGTTCAGCAGAAAGCTGTTGCCGCTCACCTCTTCCATGCTCACCATCGGCGGTGAATCGGTGAACGATGAGCAAGGCATTGCGCGCTACGGCCTTGTAGCAAGCTTCCTCGTACCTTAATCCTCGCTCTCGTCAACCACCACAGCCTCAGCCTCGATCACCGTCTGTGAGAACTGACGGTTGATCTTGCGTATCCGTACCGACCACAAGATCATTCCAAGGCCCATGGCAATGAGCACCACGCCCACCAGCTTGAGCAACATGCTGCCGATCTGCTCGGGGAATACGAACAAGAGTACGGCAACCACCAAGGAGAACACCCCTTCGGAGAGCAGAGCAGAAATTGCAAGATCACTCTTGCGAAGCAACAGAGCATCCAGGAATGAGATGACTGCAGAAAAGATCAACTCAATGGCAATGAGAAAGAGCAAAAGCTTCCAACTCACACCGGCTGCGGTGTGTGGGACGATTACGGCAACAAGACCAAGTACTATGCTCAACAAAGCTTGGATGAGCGTTGCTATCTTGGAACGTCGACCGAGGCCATAGGAACGAAGAGCAAACAGGCTGGCCACACCGGATCCCACCAGAAACAAGCCCAAGATGGAGATGAAGAACTGTACGAAGGTCTCCTGCTGGAACATCAGGAAAATGCCAAGAACCACGAGAAGCGAACCGACTATCGTTGCCAACAGCAGATGCCGTTTGAAAAAAGTGTTCTGCATGGATAGCTCCTTGAAAGCTGGTCTTGTACAACCACAGCTTTTTTCTTTATGGTACAGACAACAAACACACAAGTAAAGGATAGCCAACCATGTACCGCCATCTTTTCTTCGATGCAGACGGAACTCTCTTCGATTTTGACCGTGCTGAGCAACAGGCCTTCTCCCTCATGGCCCAAGAACTCTCCCTTCCTGACGACCCATCCTCCTTCTCCCTCTACAAGGAGTGCAATGAAAAGTGCTGGAAGCAATTCGAACAGGGACTGATTACCCTTGCCCAGCTCAAGACCCTGCGCTTTGACCGCTTCTTTTCTGCACTCACCATCGAAGGGAACAGCGAGAAAGCCAGCCTCTGCTATCAAAACCATCTTTCGCACCAAGGCATTCTTTTCGCACAAAGCATCGCAGTCCTCGATGCCCTCAAGAGCCGTGGATACGTCTTGTACCTGGCATCCAATGGTATTGCCGATGTGCAACGGGGCAGAATCCATGCAGCTGGAATCGGATCCTTTTTCAAAGGAATCTACATCAGTGAGGAACTAGGGGTGCAGAAGCCTGATACGCGCTTCTTCACACAGATGCTCGAAAACGAGCAGTTGCTCGGCCAGAAAAAAAGCTGCCTCATGATCGGAGACAGCCTCTCAAGTGATATCAAAGGCGGGTTTGAGAGCGGCCTGGATACGGTATGGATCAACTCAGGATCCCATGAGCCGAAGGATGTGCAACCAACCTATACCCTTTCGCAGGTGGACGAGTTGCTGTTACTCCTCACATCTCCTATTTGACAGCCTTCAGCTCCACCTCGACAATAATCAGGCTGTTGGGATCAACGGCCTGGGTTCCCTCTTCTCCGTACGCAAGGTTGGGATGAATCCAGAACCGGTATTTCGATCCGGTCTCCATCAACTTCACCCCCTCTATGAATCCGGGTACCATGATGGCCTTCAACTGGAACGAGGAACTCTGCCCCCGTTCATATGAGCTGTCGATGACCCTTCCATTGAGCAAGAGAATCTGGTAATCAACCTCAACAATACTCTCTTCTGAAGGCTTTTCGCCTTTCCCCTGGGAGAGAATGCGGTATTGCAACCCACTGTCGGTAACCTCAACACCTTCTTGGGTTTTGTTCGAAGCAAGGAAGTCTTCGGCTGCCTTCAGGTTGTCAGCAGCCACCTTGGCACGCTCCTGCTGAGCCTTCTGCAACAGATTTGTCTGCACCTCATGGAGTATCTGAGCCATTTCTTCCTGGCTGAAAAGCCCTACGTTCTCTCCTGCATCAAGTGCTCCCTTGGCAAAATAGGAGTCATTGAGGTTGTCGAACCCCTGTTGCTGCAACGTGGTAAAGAGCATATAGCCATAGGTATAGCTGAAACGATCATCAAGGGAGATGGGTTTCTCCAAATCTGCAATGGCATCCCTGATCTCCACTGTCTTCTCGACAGGCGCACTGGACACAGGTTCTACAGCTCTCTGCACCGGCAAAGGGGCTTGAACTGAGCGGCTACAACCTGCAAAGATCAGCAGGACAAGAAAGGGTGCGAAACGTACGGGCAAGACTTTCTTCACGGCATTTCCTTCCGAGCAGAGTTTTTGCCTCCCTTATCCCACCCGATACGGCATGGAATTGCCAGACTCGTCATTCACCCCATGATGACGGTCTGTGCAAGAGAGGCTTGCATACAGGAAACTGTACCCCAGCTCAGCGGAAACGTCCAGTAAAAAGAACAGGAACATGACTATCGGTCAAATACACTGGCTCCATGTGCCGTGATAGCCACCACCAGAGGCATCTGTACAACCTCCAGCTCAAGCAAAGCCTCCGGGCCAAGTTCTGCAAACGCCACGGTCTTGGCAGAACGTACGCAAGAAGCATACAGGGCTCCGCATCCTCCATAGGCTTGCAGATAGAGGGCCTGGTTTCGCTTGATGGCCTCCACCACCGGTGCAGAACGAGGGCCTTTGCCGATCATCACCTTCAGACCATGGTCCAGCAGAAGCGGGGCGAACGGATCCATCCGGGCACTGGTCGTGGGACCGCACGAACCGATCACTTTTCCCTCTGGGGCAGGTGATGGCCCCATATAGTAGATGCAAGCCCCTTCCAAAGAGATGGGCAAAGGCAGTGCTTCCTCCAACATGCTTGCCAAACGCTTGTGCACCTGGTCACGGCCGACATACAGCCTACCACTGACCAGCACTTGCTCATACGGACGGAGCGAGAGCATATCCTCTGGTGAAAACGGCAACGTAAGTTCACGCATCCTCGCCCTCCCAGACTACTGTCGCCTTGCGATCAGCCCAGCAATTGATGGAAACAGCCAACGGAAGACCTGCGATATGGGTCGGTTCCTGCTCGACGGCCACCCCCAATGCGGTGATTTCACCGCCGAGGCCTCCGCTTCCGATGTCCGTCTGCTGCACCGCTGCAAGAATCTTCTCTTCCAATGCTGCGTACCGTGGATCCGGATTGGACTGACCTACCTGCCGCAACAGCGCACGCTTGCTCAGAAATGCGGCTCGGTCCATACTTCCACCCAACCCCACTCCCAGGAAAATGGGAGGACAGGGCTTGCCACCGGCGGACTGGACAATGCTCTTGACAGCATCAACGACACCCTCTTCCCCACAGGTAGGATTGAGCATGCGTACCTGGCAACAGTTCTCACTGCCAAACCCTTTGAGCAGGATCTGGATGGTCAGGGAAGACCCCTCAACCGGCTGCCACCAGATGACAGGAGGAAGATTCGTGTCGGTATTCGTTCTCTCATACACCGGCTCCTGCACCACCGAACGGCGGTAGTAGGCCTTGTTCACAGCAAGCGAACACCCTTGGAGAATGGCTTGTTCGATAGCATCAAGCCCGAGCGGGCACGATTTGCCCACATCGACGAAAACCAGGAACATACCGGTATCCTGGCACATGGGAAGCGCCTCTGCATCAGCGATCTCCAGATTCCTTACGATGGCATCCAGAACTGCCCTGCTTGCTTCACGAGTCTCCATTTCCTGTGCCCAATGGATGCGCGCAAGCACATCCTCAGACAAGTGGGAGACTGCGTGGACCAGTTCATGCGCGATACGTTCAGCGAGTTTCATCTACCTCATCCTTCCAGTTGGGATCATACAACCACGGGCGCGTGGTGAAATACGATCCTATCAGTTTGAGTATGAGCAAGACAACAGCAAGGCCTACCACCAACCCCATGAAGTCTGCAGCCAGATCAAGCCACTCACGCGTTCGGCCGAACATCGGCTGGAGCAACTCAACAGCCATGCCAAGCACAGTACCTGCAATCAGGGTATAGATGATGGAAGGACCGGCCCATGAGGTCAGATGCAACGTTGAATGCGGTTTCTCCTGCACCTTGCGCTGTTTCCCGGACCCGGGAATTCTCAGTGTTGCGAGAAAGAAGAAAAATCCAAATGCCGCATAAGCAGCCATATGGTCACCCTTGTCTGCAAACGGAATCCAGGAGATACGCGGATATGCTTCCTTGGGAATGAAGGAGAGATACAGAACAAGCAGCACCACCAACGAGGTGAAGGCTATTCCTATGGTCCGTACAATCATTTGCAATGGAATCCTACCGCGCATACCTATCCCCTTGGCGATATCCCTTCTCATGCATCTCCTCTCTCACTGCCTCAAGAAACTGGTGCTTGTCGGCAAAGTGTCGGGGTGAGACGAGTCGATGACTGGGAGTTTCACACATCATCCGCTCAATGACAATCGAAGGGTTGAGACAGCGGAGAAAAAGAATGCTCTGCTGCACATGCCGCCTCATCGAAGCCACACTGACTTCCCCTTGGCGATACCACCCTTCGAGCCTCGTTCCCCCGCAGATATGAAGATTGTGAATTTTCACTGCCTCACTGTGCACCTGGTTCACCAGCTGTGCAGTCTGCATATATGCATCCTTCTCTTCTCCCGGAAGACCGAGTATTACATGAGTACAAACACCAATACCTGCAGAATGTAACGAATTTACTGCAGAAATGTATTGTTTCACCCCCTCATTGCGACCTACCAGGGCAAGGGTTTTCTCATCTGCAGTTTGCAGTCCAAGCTCAACCCATACCCGCCTGACCCTATTCTGATAGCTTGCGAGCAGAGCGACCACCTCATCATCAATGCAATCCGATCGGGTGGACACGATCAATTCCACAAAGGGTCCCTGCTCCAATCCCGCATCGTAGAGTGCCTTCAGCACATCAATACGGTCATACGTATTGGTGTACGCCTGGAAGTAGAGCGAATAGAGTTGCGAGTGATACCGGCTATGGATGAACTGTTTGCCCCGACTGACCTGCTTTTGCACCAGCGCAATACGCTGAGCGAGCTCCAAGGGCTCACGGTTCACATGGGAAGAGACCTCTTGCTGATATGCGCTGTCATGCCTGAACCTGCTCTCTTGCTGACGCAGGTAGGTGGATGCACTGCCGGTACCGTCACAGAAGGCACACCCTGCCCTGCCATCATCTTGCCTGTTGGGACAGGAAAAGTGTGCATCCACACCGATGCGGTAGACAGCTTGTCCATAGGTTTCACGCAAATGCTGGGCATACGAACGATACAGACGCTCCATCAATATACACCGACGAGGAAGGTAACGTTCCCCTTCAAGCTGGTTCCCAGACTCACCAGCACCTCTCCAAGGGGAGTATCCAAGGCAAGGGAGATACCCAGTCCCAGATCCCAGAGGGCCGGGAAGAACATGATATCTGTGGAAGCTTCCACAGCTTCGTAGGGATCGTACGCATCAAACAAGGCAAACCGTACGTTCACCTTGCCGAACGCTGGATACCCCAACACCTCGGTCAGCCGATGGGTCCAACTGCTCCCTGCCATCGCCAAATCTCTTCGCAGCGAAAGCGGGCTGTATCCGGGAACGCCGAAAGGGAATCCCATATCGGCATAACTGGAAAGCAAGGAATATGGCTCGCGAAGATGTGAGAACTGCAAGTCGTACCCCAGACTATCAGCATAGGTAAGCGCGAACTTTTGCTCCCAAGCAAGCCTGAACGCATATTGGGGCTGCTCAAGGTACCCGATTCTCGCAACAGCATCCAGACGATACCCGTGTGAGGAAAACCGGCTATCCAAGGTGGCAGAGATCAGACTCAGCTCGAGCTGGGGAAACGCGAGAAATTGCTTGGGATATCTGCTGTCGTAAAGCCCTATGAGGCTATACCATCCATCAAGCTTGAGATGGGTATACTCACCGCTTTGCAAATCCAAGCCCAAGGTGGCTCGGAACACACGGTCAAGGGGAGCACTGCGTTGGGCATCGACCAAAGCGTTGCGTGTTGACATGCTCCCGCTTGCATAGGCAAGCGAAAGATGCACATCCCATGTACCAAGCGCGTTCACCTCAAAAGGATGGCTGAGACCAAGACTCACCCCCGTCTTCTGTCCAAGAGTGGCCTGGATATGAAACGTAAAATTGCTGTCACCCAGTTGGGCGAGCGAGGCATCCAGAAATACATCCGATCGGTACCAAGCTGAGGAGGAAGGAAGAGCATTGGAGAAACCGGCATCCATCTGAAAACCCATGCTGATGTTCGCACTGCGTGTTCCAAACCCCCGTGTCTGGATCAAGAGCACCCCGTCATCTTCCATTTCATAGCTGACTGTCGCCAAGCCGTGGGCCTTGCGCAGCTCCCTCATCCTCAGGTTGAGCTCGGTTGCCGTCTGCTTATCCAACCGACGCCCAAGAAAATGTGCAAACATCGAGGGATCCATAAGTGCATGACCAGAACTCAAGGAAACGTCCTTGACCTCCAGCTGCAGGATTTTCGGGGTCGGCAACAAGCTGTAAGAACCGGGTCGGTCAGGATCAAGGAAAGTGAGTTCGCGTTGCCCAGCTATCCGATCAGTCAGTTCAGCCAGCTCTGATGCCTTTTCCGCCACTGCCTCGTGTCCACTGGCAAGAATCTCCTCATATTTGGAGAAATCCAAGGCGAAGATTTCCTGGAGTTTCGGAAAGAAGACCAGATTTGCCTGACTGTGTTGTCTTTGTGCCGTATCCTGGGTGACCAGAATGATGGTTTGCATGGTCATTGCAGAAAGACTTTCCAGAGCCTTGTAGTCCAGTACCTGCATCTCATTCACATCACAGGCTATGACGATATCCGCACCGAGCGAGCGGGCCAACTCGATGGGCAGGTTGTCCACCACCCCGCCATCGATCACAAGACGCCCATCCTCATACGGATAGGGGGTGAAAACAATGGGAATGGAGATGCTGCTTCTGATGGCACCCACCAAAGACCCGTTGTCATGGACAATCCTCTCCTTGGTCATAGCGTCTGCAGACACGCAGCGGAACGGGATGGGGAGTGCATCGAAATCAACGGGAGCGGGATGCTTGGAAAACAGATACCCAAGCAGCTCAAGAATCCGCTGGTCCCCAATGAAAGCCGGGGTATTGCCGATTCCTGTATCCCCAAAAGCCAAGGAGAACGCCTGGTTGTGGTTGTAGGTAAACACATCATCCTGCTCACGTTTCGAATCGAGCACCGGCTCGGCAAAAAGTCCAACAAGATCCGTTTCCTCAAGCAGGGAACGAATCTCCTTCGGGGTATACCCTGCGCTGTACAGTCCACCAACCAAGCTGCCCATGCTGGTGCCGAGGACCATGTCGATGGGAATACCCTTCTCTTCAAGGGCCTCCAGCACTGCGACGTGGGCAATGCCTCTGGCTCCTCCTCCTGAGAGGACGAGCGCAATTTTGGGCGTGGCGCAAAGGGATCCGAGCGTGCATGAAATCAGCAAAAGCAGCAGAAGGATGCGCCGCATACCGTTACCCTAGATGGGAGGAGAGAAATCCCTGGTTGCCGTTGAGGAAGGAGAGGTAGTCCAGCTCCTTGCGTTTCTCCAGTTGCAGGCGAGTCACCCACAACAGGCCGTCTCCCGTGGCAATGCCAATGCCTTTTCCTTTCTGTTTGCACACCACCGTTCCTACTGCAACATCTGGGGGCACAGGATCGCTGCCTGCCTCTGCAAGGGAGCCATACACCCCGCTGAGCAGCAGGCTTTGCCCCTCATAGACGGTTCGGGCCTTCGGCCAGGGATAGAAGGCACGAATCTGGGCATGGAGAATCTTTGCACTCTGTGTAAAATCAAGCATACTCATGGAGGAATCGATCAGGGTGGTATAGGTAGCCTCGCCACTTTGCGGAGCAAACGAGGCACTGCCTTTCTCAAGCTTCGTAAGCGAGGAGAGAGCCAGCTCGGCAGCCAGTTCACTGACTTTGGCAGTCAAGCTTTCTGTGGTCTCGGTACCATCAAGCACAAGCGGGCAGGAGGCAAGGATATCCCCACTGTCCATCTCCTGGGCGATGCGCTGGATACTGATGCCGGTCATCTCCGCTTGGCTGAGGATTGCCCCTTGGATCGGGCTCGGCCCTCGCAACAGCGGAAGCAAGGATGGATGGATATTCAGCTTCTCTCCGGCAAACATACCAAGGAATTTCGGGCCGAACATACGACCATAGGCGAAGCAAAGCAAGGTATCACACCCGAGTGGGGTGATAGCAGAGCGAGCCTCGCTGCCAAGATGGTCGAATTGCACCACCTCAAGCCCAAGGCGAAGCGCCTCCACTTTGACCGCAGACGGAACAAGGGCCTTGCTCCGAGCATGGCTCTTGTCGGTATTGGTCAATACCGCACCAATCTCAAACTGCTCTGCCAAGGCCCTCAGGGTAGGTACTGCGATCTCACTTGTTCCTGCAAACAGGATCCTCACCGCTCTTTTCTCCTCTTCCCCTTCGTACGTTTCTCATAGGCTTTCACCATCTTCTCCTTCTCTTCATCGGAGAGACGGTCAATGAACAAGACCCCATTGAGATGATCATTCTCGTGCTGGATGGCACGGGCAAGCAAACCCTCGGCTTTCACCGTAAAGACCTTCCCCTCGATGTCCTGTGCCTGGACAGTCACCCTGGCCGGCCGCTGGACATCATGCCAGACTCCGGGAATGGAAAGACAACCTTCCTCAGAGGTATCGGTCTCTATGGATGTCTCAATGATCTGGGGATTGATGTATGCGCGCTTTTCAACACCCTGGATGTTGATCACAAACAAGCGGATGGAAACACCCACCTGCGGGGCGGCAAGACCGACGCCATCAGCCTCGGCCATCGTTTCGAACATGGCATCGACCAGCACACGCAGGCCGCTGTCAAATTTGGTTATCGGTTGGCACTTTTCGCCAAGCACCTCTTCACCCAATGTATAAATATCTAGCATAGTGATTCAACTATACCAACACGCTTCTCTCTGGTCAACTTCACCACAGACTGTACACCCACAGGACAAAGAGGAACGAAATCTAGGCAAATATGTTAGACAGATTTATTATTATGTACAACAGTGCCTGAGTGACCCGGCTCCTCCGGCCATATGCTGAAGCGACGAGGATGTGCACCCAGGTCTGAAAGGAGAAGGCAATGCGAAGGTTTGCCCTATGCGTACTGGCTCTCTCTCTTGTGCTGCTGCTCATCGGATGTGAGGATGACGAACTTCCCCTCACTGCAACCCAACTCAGGATACAGTCACTATTGGACGAGCTCCATGTTGCCGACCAGGAGGTGGATGCGTACAAGAAGGCAAACAGTGGAGCATTCCCCACTGGTTACTCAGAAAGTAGTTCCAACCCCATTGTCCGAACCTACACCAACTATACCAATGCCAACGGGGTAACAATCGATGGGACAGACTCGCTGACAGGCCCTACCTTCCCCCACTATGGTTCGATGGATATGGATTTCAGTGGAGGCAGTGTGGGAACGCTGGTACGCTTTCGTCTGAACATGACCATCCCGGCCGTGGGACCCAGAACTTGCACCCTCTGCAAACTTGACGAGACCGATGTGACTGATGAGGCCCAAGGCCTATATGACTAGGAGAATCTAGAGCAGCTGCAGAGGATCGAGGTCGACCTCAAGATACACCCCCGATGGCGGGGTGTAGGTGCTCAGCACCGTGGCCACCAGATGGTGAGCCTCACTCGCTTCGCGTCCTGAAATCAAGAGATGATAGCGATAATTGGAAGCAATCTTCTCCAAGGGGCACTCGTTGGTGCACAAAAGCTCGGTCTTTCCCTCTTTGGCACACTGGTTGAACCGCGCCTCAAGCACTTCTGATTCCCGCTCCACCTTCTCCTTGCTGCGACCACGCAGGACCAAGTTCACCAGCCGGCTGTATGGGGGGAAGCCGGTGTCCTTGCGCACCGCAAGCTCCTCTTCGTAAAACTGCTCGAGATTGCCTTCCAGCGCATACCGTATCGCAGGATTCTCCGGGTGGAATGTCTGGATGATCACCCTCCCCTTGTCGTTGTACCGTCCTGCTCGGCCCGAAACCTGGACAAGCAGACTGAACGTACGCTCCTGGGCACGGAAGTCGGGAATATTCATCCCGCTGTCAGCAAGGACGATGCCAACCAGTTCCACCAGAGGGAAATTCAAACCCTTTGCCACCATCTGTGTTCCCAAGAGGATATCAATCTCGCCGGAGCGGAAGTCGGAAAGCACCTTGGCTACATGCCCTTTCTTTTTTGCACTGTCCGTGTCGAGGCGCTCGATGCGGGCCTGGGGAAAGAGGTTGCGCACCTCTTGCTCAACCATCTCAGTACCAAATCCACTATACGAAACATCGAGACTTCGGCACTCAGGGCACACTTTCATCGGCTCAGTGCGGTATCCGCAGTAATGGCATACCATCTGATTGGTACTTTTATGATAGGTCAGAGAAACGGCGCAGTTGGGGCAACGCAGCTCATACCCACAGCTGTTGCAGTGGAAAAAGTAGGAGAATCCCCTACGGTTGAGAAAGAGAATGACCTGATGCTTGGATGCCAGCGTCTCCTTGATCGCTTGTCTGAGCGTGGTGCTGATCACCGACTTCTCAAAGGCAAGGTTGACCACCTCCATCTTGGGCATGCTTCCACCCGCCACCCGTTGTTTCAGATAGAGAGCCTGTACTTGGGAGCCCTCTCGCATCAGGCTGTACGCCTCCAAGGAAGGGGTCGCACTACCCATGACCAACAAGGCGCCCTCACTCTGGCATCGCCTCTGGGCTACCTGCCGGGCATGGTAACGGGGAGTGTTTCCGCTCTTGTAGCTGTTCTCATGCTCCTCATCAAGGACAATCAGCCCAAGATTGGCAAAGGGGGCAAATACTGCACTGCGAGCCCCGATGGCCAGTTGCACCTCACCACTGAGGATCCGCTTCCACTCCCTGAGCCGCTGACTGGGAGTCAGTGCAGAGTGCAAAATGGCAACCTTGTTGGCAAAACGGTTGGTGACCTGCCTTGCCAATTGGTGGGTAAGCGTAATTTCCGGTACCAAATAGATGACTGATTTGCCTTGGGCTATGACTGCCTCGGCACAGCGAAGAAACACCTCGCTCTTGCCGCTGCCCGTCACCCCAAACAGGTAGTGCATCTGCTTGGAAGAGGAGAGAATTGCATCGATTGCACTCTGTTGCTCATCGCTGAGATGCTCAACCTTCTCAAGCAACAGATCCTCCTCCACATCGAGAACGGGAGGACTGGAGTCACGCCGTCCCCCGGGAATCATCATGCTCAAGGCCTCACCTTGGCTGCACAGGTAGAAGCGAGCCATCCACTGCGCCAAAGCGATGCTCTGTTGCCCATACAACGGCTTCTCATCGATGACCCGCTTGATCGGCTTGACCTCGTAGGAGGCCTCAAAGGTCTCCAGGGCAGCAACCACATAGGCAGTCATTTCACGCTTGCCAAACGGGACCACCACGCGTTGGCCAATCCCGACGGCAGTCGTGAGTGAATCGGGAATACTGTATGTGTACGGTTCCTTGAGCGGAAGGTCCAAGACAACTTCCACAAAGTTGGGCATCACGACCTCCCGTTCAGCGGGATAGCCAAATATGCTGCCACTTTCTTCAGGTCTTCCCACACCGGGCGCTTGAGCTGCATATTGCGCAGCACCCCGGCAGGGTGATACGTGGCAACCACAGGGATGCCCTCATAGCGGAAAAACCGACCACGCAACTTCCCCACCCCATCGGTGGTCTGAAGCACTGCATGACAGGCAACAGAGCCCACCAGCAGAATGATCTGGGGCTTGACCAGCTGAATCTGACGCTTGAGATACGGAATGCACGCACTGACCTCATCAACTTCAGGATTGCGATTCTCCGGGGGTCGGCATTTGACGATATTGGCTATATAGACATTTGTCTCACGGCTCATCGAGATGGCGCCCAGCCAACTGTCCAGGTACTTGCCGGCCTTGCCGACAAAAGCCCTGCCGCTTGCATCCTCATCAGCGCCGGGCCCTTCACCTATGACCATCAGACGGGCAGGAATGACTCCCTCACCAAAAACCGTATGAGTACGGGTTTCGCAAAGCCTGCACTTTGTACACCCTGCAACCAGATGCTGAAGTTGCTTCAACCCTGTTCCCTGTACACTCTCCGGATCGATTGTTTGCGGAAGCATGGTGCTCACCAGCTGTTCGTAATCCACCTCACTTGGGGAAAAGGGCTTGTTTCCAACGAGAGCCTCAGCTTCATCGCATACCTGTACAAATTGTCTGAGCGCGTAGGTCAGCGCTTCAGCTTTGCCCTGGTCAGCTGTCATGGCCCACCTCCTCAAACCAAGCGTATTCATCACGATCATAACTGATGCGATAGAGATAAAGACCGCACGGACTGGCAGTTCTGCCTGCCCTGTTGCGCTCCTTGCTCTCCAAGATAGCAGAAAACTCCTCAACCGGCATACCCTTGGTTGCAAACTCCATCATGGAGCCCACCAACGAACGGACCATCTTGTAGAGAAACGCATTCCCGCAAATGGTATAGCTGAGCAACGGGAATCCCCACCGGTCGGTCTCAAGCGACCAATAGGATTCATAGATGTCACGCCACTTGCTTGGACACAAATCCCCGCTGGCGGTGAAGGTGGTGAAATCGTGGGTTCCTTGCAGTACCTTTGCATAGGCGTTAAGCACCTCCAAGGAGGGAAAGTGCTTCACCTTTGCCACCAACTGGTCATCAAAGGCAGTCATCTCCTCTTCCTGCTTGAAGTAATAGCGGTACATCCGCGCCATGGTGGTATATCGTGCATGAAAGGTACCATCCACCTCACTGCTCTCAAGAATGCGGATATCGGTGGGAAGCAATCGGTTCAGGGCACACCGAAAAACAGAAGCCTGCACCTTCTGGTTGGCGATGTCCATATGGCAGACCTGACCGAGGGCATGCACCCCGCTGTCGGTCCTGCCGCTGCCGACGATTTCAACACGCTCGCCGATCATCTGTTCGACAGCTTGCTCAATGACATCGGCTACAGCAAGGGCATTGATCTGCTTCTGCCAACCGCTGTAGTGGCTTCCATGATAACTCACCGTGAGCCGGATTCTTCTCAGTCCCTCACCAAGGCTTTCCAGCTCCGGTCGTTTCCAATCAGAACGGGCCATCGGCACCTCCGCCCAGCACCACCATGGCTACAGCCACCGGTTGGTCATGACTGATGGAAACCAAGGCCTTGCGCGTACCCAACAACTGGAGGGCCTTGCCTTCCAAGCGGAGCACAGGGCTCCCATCGCTTTGTCGCTCTACACGAATATCCTGCAGGCTGAAACCCGAAAGGCCGGTACCCAAGGCTTTGCCGAAGGCTTCCTTTGCGGCAAACCGCCCGGCAAGATACTCCGCCCGTCGCTCAGGAGACAGCAGCTTTGCTTCCTGCAATTCCTCAGGATGGAACATTCGCTCGCAAGCATGTTCGGAAAGATGTTTCATTCGGTCGATGTTCACCACATCAATGCCGATTCCCATATCCATCAAGGCAAGCTCCTCTGAGCAAAGAGAATCCGATACTGGTTGGGATTTGCCACCAACGAGATGCCGGCCCCATCGAACACACGCTCCTCATAGCTGAGTACCACCAAAGCGGTGGAAATACCCTCCTCCACTACGTCGGAGAAGTCGATGGTTGCCATGATGGCATTGGGATTGATGAGATAGATGACATCCTCATCCCCTCGAATGATTACCTCCACTGACGTGGGAACCAGGCTCTGCGCCTCAAGCGAGGGGGGAAGACTCACCTCAAGAGGGATGGTCACCACTCTCGAGCCAAGAGTCGAGTATTGGATGAAAACATACACCAAGAGGGCAAATACCAACGAGAGCACCTTGGCCGGCCAATTGAGCAGTAATGACTGCAGATGCTTACTCAGTTTCATCACTGCCTGCCTCCTGCATGAGCTCCTCGGGAGTAATATCGTGGTAACTGAAGAGAGCAAGCAACATGCGTTTGATCGTGTTCGTGTCCAGGTCGTAGTAGAGGTTTGCATTGTAGGTCATGCTGATCGCCCCAGTCTCCTCACTGACCACCAGGACCACAGCATCCGACTCCTCGGCAAGCCCAAGAGCGGCACGGTGTCGGGTACCAAAACTCTTCTTGATGTCGGTCTGCTCGGAAAGAGGAAGATAGCATCCGGCTGCAACGATCCGTCCCCCTTGGATGACCATCGCCCCATCGTGCAACGGCGTATCATGATCGAACACCGTCAGGATGAGGGACGTTGAGAGGTCTGCATTAATCCTGGTACCGCTATCAATGATGTTCTTGATGCCCAAACGCCGCGGAAAGACGATCAAAGCCCCACGTCGCTTGTTCACCAAGACATTGCAGGCATTGAGGATCGAGTCAATCTGGTCACTGCTGGTCGTTTGCGTACCAATACGGAAGAGACGGCTTCCTCCACTCCACAACTGGGTGAACGAACGCCTGAGCTCAGGCTGGTAGACGATGCAGATGAAAATGGTGGCTGGGATGCTGATGTATCGGAAGAAGAACAGCAGCACCTCCAGCTTGAGAATGTAGCTGAGTGCGTACGTAGCGAAGAGCACCACCACAACCTTGACGATCTGCTGGGCCTTCGTCTGGGCTATGGTTGTGTAAAAACGATAGAACACCCATGCAAGCAAGCCCACCTGCAAGGCGGGACGCAACAATGAGAGCATGGACTGCATCGTATCAAGGACCATTCGGTACTCCTACTCCTCCGTAACCCAATCCAAGGTACGGTCCACCGCTTTCTTCCAGAACCGTATCTTCTGTTGACGAACCTCATCATCCATCTTTGGTTCCCAGCGCTTCTCTTCCTGCCAATAGGAGGAAAGCTGGTCCAAATCTTTCCAGACCCCTACCGAAAGTCCCGCTGCATAGGCTGCGCCAAGCGCTGTGGTCTCCACCACCTTGGGACGAATCACGGGAATACCCAAAAGATCGGCCTGGAACTCCATCAACGGCGTGCTGTTCGTCAGTCCACCGTCAACCTTCAGTGTCGTCATCTTGATACCACTATCCTTCTCCATTCCCTTGAAGATGTCATGGGCCTGAAAAGCGGTGGCTTCCAGGATGGCTCTGCTGAGATGCGCACGTGTCGCAAACCCGGTGAGTCCGGCTATCACTCCACGCGCATCGCTCCTCCAGTAAGGAGCAAAGAGGCCACTGAAAGCGGGAACGATGTACACACCGCCGCAGTCTGGCACAGAGGAGGCCAGTTTGTCCAGTTCCTGCGGATTTGAGACGATTTTCAGATTGTCTCGAGCCCATTGGACAAGCGAACCGGCAACCGCAATGGAACCCTCCAATGCATAGAGAGGAGGCTCATCCCCAAGCTGATAGGCCACGGTGGTAAGCAGGCCCTGCTCGCTGGTGACAAGCTTGCGACCCGTATTCACCAACAGGAAGCAGCCTGTTCCATACGTACTCTTGCCCAGTCCTCCCGAAAAACAAGCCTGCCCGAACAGGGCTGCCTGCTGATCACCCAGAATGCCACATACCGGCACTTCCGCGCGCAATGGGCCGCTGGGGGTGGTATGTGCATAAACCGTCCCAGAGGAGGGAACGATGGTAGGAAGTGCACACTTGGGAATATTGAACAATGCAAGAAGATCATCATCCCACTGGCAGGTCTCAATATTCATCAACAGATATCGGCTGGCGTTGGTCACATCGGTTACCAAGGCCTTGCCTCCGGTCAGGTTCCAAGTCAGCCAGGTGTCGATGGTACCAAAGACCACATCACCCTTCTCTGCCTCATCCCGCAATCCTTCGACATGATCAAGCAACCAGGCAATCTTGCTGGCTGCAAAGTAGGGACTGAAGATGAGTCCGCTCTTTTTCTGCAAATAGGAGGCTTCCACCTCTTTCTTCAGGCACTCAATGAGCTCTGCACCCCTGAGATCCTGCCAGACAATGGCATTATGCCAGACCTTTCCGGTCTTTGGGTTCCATGCAACAATGGTTTCCCGTTGGTTGGTGATGCCGATGCCCTTTATATCGCTGCCCTTCAGATTGGCCATCTTGAGCGCTTTGCTGATACATTCGCTGCTGTTGTCCCATATCTCCCAAGGATCGTGTTCGACCCAACCGGGCTGGGGGAAAATCTGCTGATGTTCAAGTTGGAGGGAGCTGACGATGGTCCCCTTCTCATCAAATACAATAAAACGGGTACTGGTAGTCCCTTGGTCCAATGCTCCGACGTATTTCACGCAAAACCTCCTCTTTACGCCAGTATAGCTTCTCACCTCTCTTTTTGAAAGGCAAAAAGCGAGAAAGGGAAGCTTGATTTACCCTACCGCCGAAGGCCTTGGGCATGGTATACTCTCCCTTATGAAACTGAAAGATATCCTTGCATGTGTAGATGGGGTGCTCGTCTGCGGAGAGTCCCATCTGGAAGACGAAGTGAAACGAGGCTTTGCCAGTGATCTGATGAGTGACGTACTCACCATCTTGGAGGATGACATCCTCCTGATAACCGGCCTGTCGAACAACCAGGCCATCAGGACTGCCGAGATGAGTGACATCTCCAACATCCTCTTGGTCCGCAACAAGAAACCCAGCCAGACGATGATTGACATGGCAAACGAGTTGAACATCGCCCTTGCCTACACCTCCTACTCCCTCTTCAAGACCAGTGGCCTTCTCTTTGCACAAGGGCTGAAGCCGGTATATTGAGATGCGACAAGAGTATCTCGTCCCAGCTCAAGACTTCTCCGTGGCAGGTGTCGCCTCAAGTAATCTGAAACGATTGCTCAAACAGCTGAACATCAACCCATTGACGATCAAGCGCATCATGGTTGCCGTCTTTGAGGCGGAGGTCAATGTAATCGCCCACTCGTACGGGGGAAGAATTGTCTGTGACCTTGAGGAAGAGACCATTACCATCCAGGTCATCGATACCGGTCCAGGAATACCCAATCTCGACCTCGCCATGTCCGAAGGCTGGTCTACCGCCAGCGAGCAAGTCAGGGAACTGGGGTATGGAGCAGGCATGGGACTTCCCAACATCAAGAAGAATTGCGACCACCTCACCATCCAGACCAAAGCTGGGGAGCATACCCATATAACCATGCACTTCTCCCTGAAGGAGGGCGCATGAGCGACACAAGCTGGCATCACTCCCTGCAGGTCATCAATGCCTCATGCAAGGGATGCACCCACTGCATGAAGCGCTGTCCCACCGGGGCCATCCGCATTGCCAAGGGCAAGGCTGTGATCGCTGCTGAGCTGTGCATAGACTGTGGCCAATGCATGTCAGTCTGCCCCAACCATGCGATCAGAATTGAGCAGGACCCCCTCTCCCAGCTCCAACGTTTCACCTACCGGGTGGGAATCGTA
>Ga0265295_1003069_pt1 | contig 25027 bp, 24 predicted proteins | sample Munlansysbiofilm_FD_192503 | JGI IMG/M metagenome (GOLD analysis project Ga0265295, IMG submission 192503) | Leachate microbial communities from a municipal landfill in Southern Ontario, Canada - Methane capture system biofilm | ecosystem: Engineered > Solid waste > Landfill > Unclassified ... | reverse complement strand
AGCATTTCCGGGCCCGAGGGCCCGGCTTACTTACTTATAAGTTTTCCCTGTAATTCTCGCACGAACGTAGCTTTTCAACTATCGTTCTCATTTCTTGTGAATTGACTGGGAAGCCCTAAAGCCTCCTAACCCGCTTGATCAACGGCCGTAAACGGCAATCATCTCGCGGTATATCTTCTCTTCTCTTCTCTCATATGTCTGTCAAAAATCTGCTCGCTTACGACTTAGTGTCGTTTAGCGTGCTCCGATAACATAGCAAAAGACCTCTCATAGTGTCAAGCGTTCTATTCAAAGATTTTTCACAAAACTTACTGCCGTTTGGCAAGTAGAGCGTCAACGATCTCAGCAAAACCTTCTCCACCTTCATTTTCTGCAACAAATGTCGGTAAAAACTGCATCGATTCAGCTCGTTTTTTTATATTCCCAACGCCAAAACTCACTGGAAAACGGGAAAACATCACCTGATCATTAGGGGCATCCCCACAGTAACAACCGGTATCAAGCATTTCCTGCTCATCGAGACCAAGCACCTGAGCAAAAAAAGCTCTTGAGCCTTCGTATTTATCAAAAGAACCAAACCAAGCATTCACATGTATTGAACTGACGGCTGTACCAGCCCCCATGTCCTTACAGATCTCAACAATTTTCGCAATTCCATCTTCAGATAGAAACGGGGGTTCGCTGCCATGATCAAAAGCCACATCGAATATTCGTGCAAATTGATCGCTGGACACCTTTGCTCCATCAACAGAAGAAAGAACGCGTTGAATCATTGCCTTCACTCGTTCCTGATACCCTTCCTGCACAATTGAAGGATGTACAAAATGGCGAATCGCGCCGTTCTCACGATAGAGGCAGACAGCCCCACTTTCGCTCAACACAGCCTCCACCGGCCATTGGCGGAGATACGTATCTCCCCAACCAGCTGAACCACCAGTTACACAGATGGTCCGGATTCCCGCTTCCTCAAGTCTATACAAAGCATCCAAGGCAGCCGGACGCAATTTTCCATTGGTAGTGATGGTGTCATCAACATCGGTCAGCAGGAATCTTATCTTTCTTGCTATCGTTTGTGAGAGATTTTCTAAAGGTTGCATACTCAACGACTCATGGAGGAGAGACTACCATCACGGATAATAGCCTTGATATAGGTCAGGAAGGACATTACAGCAGCAAAGGCTGCCAACACGAAAACCCCTGTGACTACAGGACGCATCATCTGGATCAAGGAGGAGTCACCAACCCAGTTACCCAACGCAATGTAGAGGATGCCTAAAGCCCCACTTACCGCATACAGTACTGCCTTGCTCTTCCCCCAGATATTTGCAGCGACTGGCTTTCCTTTTCCCATCATCAACATCCTGACAAACAGGATGGAGAATTCACGCCACATAATCAGGATAAAGGTCCAAAGAGGCATAATGCCTGCTCCAGAGAGGCAGACAAAGTACGTCAGCCTACTGAAAGTGTCAGCAAAGGGGTCCATCACCTTACCTAAGTCAGTCACTAAATTCTTGCTTCTTGCTATCTGGCCATCCAAGAGATCGGTCAGCTCAGTCAGAGCCCAAAGGACAAGCGTAAGTATGGATGCAGCATCCTGGAAGGAAGGTCCGAACCATGAGCCAAGATGAAATGCAATGAAGAACAGCGGCGCCATAATCAGCCGCGACACAGTAAGCTTATTCGGAATATTCATACGGACCTCTCATTAGCCGAACAAGCGGCTGAATTTGTCTTCAAGGTAGCTTGTGAACAAACTCGCGTCAAGACCTCTGTTGGTTACCTTCTCCAGCGTCTCAAGGCCGGTATTGACCGCTCCCCGTTCATAGATTGAAGTTTTCAGATAGTCACTGATGGCCCTCAGATCTCCACTTTGCAATAAGGAAGAAACAGGCAGATCTTCTTTCACTTTCTCCCAAATCTGTGCTCCATAGAGATTTCCCAGGGCATAGGTTGGGAAATACCCAAAATCACCACTACTCCAATGGACATCCTGAAGCACCCCTTCCTTGATCGATGCAGGAGTGAAACCCAAGAGTGAGCGGTGTTCCTCATTCCATGCTTCAGGAACCTCATCAATGGAGACTTCCCCGTTGATAATCATCTGTTCCAGATTAAAGCGAAGCATGACATGCAGGCTGTAGCTGACCTCGTCAGCATTTACCCTGATAGGAGTTCTCTCCACTTTGTTGATTGCACGGACAAACTGATCCAGGGAAACGCCTGCAGTCTGTGCAGAAAATAGCTCTTTGAACCGGGGATAATAATACTGCCAGAACTCAGGACTCTTTGCGATCATGTTTTCCCAGAGCCTGCTCTGCGATTCATGCATTCCAAGAGAAGCCCCAGAAGCCAAGCTGGTCCCCTTCAGGATTGAACTCGAGGCACCCATCTCATACAGAGCATGACCACCCTCATGAACTGTGGAACTAAAACTGTCCATCACCGAAGGATCACTGTAGCGGGTGGTGATCCGAATATCATCAGAACCAATGGTAGTGGTAAAGGGATGCACAGAGACGGCACAACTTCCCCTCTGGAAGTCAAATTGCATTGCCTTCAACACTTCATTCGCAAATATCTGTTGCTGTTCAATTGGATAGGAACCATAAAGGAACCCAGTATCGACGGCCTTTGGAGCAAGCCTGTCCACCAACGAGATCAAAGGAGCCTTAATCTCTGTAAAAAGCCTGGCGACCTGGTCGGTCCTCACCCCCTCCTCAAACTCCTGGAGCAATCCATCATAGAGACACCCTCCCTCCTGTTTGAGCAATGCAGCTTTCTCTCGAACCAATGCAACCATGGAAGCTAAATCACCAGAGAAGAGCGACCAGGTGCCTGCCTGACGGGCTGCAACCCAACTGTTATGTGCTCTTGCCCCTTGTTCAGATATTGAACGCACCAAGGAAGCAGGGAGCTTCTTCATTTTTTCATACTCCCGTCTCCTGATCCTGATCAGCCCACGTTCCACATCTGATGCATCATTCACTCCCTCAAGATGTGCCAACACATCACCCATTTCTGAGGAACTTGCCAAGTCGTGCCGAAGCTGGGCAAGATAACCCAGTTGTTCCGACCGCTCTTCCAATCCAAGTGGGGAGAGTGAAATTTCCTGGTCCCAGGATAGCGTTGCCTCCATATGATCTATCAATACAATCTGGCGATCGAGTTCAACCAAACGCTTATATGCTTCTCTGTGTGTCATTGATACCTCCAACTGAAATCGAGAGCCGGAGTTATCCGGCTCTCTGTGTTACATGCTCTTCTGTACTACAGCTGTTCCTTGTTATCAACCTTCTCTCTCACCATATCGATGAAAGCTTGGGTTGCGAGGCCGTTCTCCTGCTTACCACTTCTCAGGCGTACAGAAACCTGGTCATTCTCCATCTCGCGTTCGCCAATGATCACCATGTACGGTATCTTCAGCTTCTGTGCGTTACGGATTTTCGCATTCATCCTGTCATCCCCAAGGTCAGCAGAAACACGGAAGCCTTCACTGCGGAGTCTCTTCTCCAAGCTCTTAGCATAGTCAAAGAATGTCTCTCCGACTGGGATGACCTTGATCTGTTCAGGAGCAAGCCAGGGCGGGAAGGCTCCGGCATAGTGCTCGATAAGCACCCCAAAGAACCGCTCAATGGAACCAAGGAGAGCACGGTGGATCATGTACGGACGCTTCTCAACACCATCCTTGTCCACAAAGGTCATGTCAAACCGTTCAGGTTCATTAAAATCGAACTGAACTGTGGAAAGCTGCCACTCGCGGCCGATTGCATCCTTGATCTTCAGATCAATCTTCGGACCGTAGAACGCGCCACCTCCCTCATCAACCTCATATGCCAACCCTTCTGTCTCTATGGCTTTCCGGAGAGCCTCAGTTGCATCAGCCCAACGCTGCGGGTCCCCTACTGCCTTCTCAGGCATCGTGGAAAGGTATGCATTGATCTCGGTAAACCCGAAGGAGTGCAACATATGCAGCGAGAACCTGAGTACCTCCAGGATCTCGTCGTTCATCTGGTCAGGGGTGACAAACAGGTGTGCATCATCCTGGGTGAATCCTCGTACACGCATGAGCCCGTGCATTGCACCGGCCTTTTCATAGCGATACACGGTACCCAGCTCTGCCCATCTGAAAGGCAGATCACGATAGGAATGCTTACTGTTCTTATAAATCATGATATGGAACGGACAGTTCATCGGTTTCACATAGTAATCACTCTTGTCCATCTCCATGGGAGGGTACATCCCTTCCTTGTAGAATCCCAAGTGACCACTGGTCTCCCAAAGCCAGGAACGTCCAAGATGGGGAGTATATACCATCTCATACCCATTGGCATAGTGCTCCTTGCGCCAGAAATCTTCGATAGCCTGCCTGATACGAGCACCCATTGGATGCCAGTAGACAAGTCCTGGACCTGCTTCCTCATGCAAGCTGAACAGATCAAGTTCCTTACCAAGCTTGCGGTGGTCCCGTTTCTCAACATCCTCAAGATGTTGCAGATAGAGACGCAGCTCCTTGGCATTTGACCAAGCCGTGCCATAGATACGGGTCAGCATGGGATTGGTTTCCTTGCCTCTCCAATAAGCGCCGGCAATGCTCATCAATTTAAAAGCATCTCCCTTAAGCTCCTTGGTGGAATCCACATGGGGACCACGACAGAGGTCGGTGAAGCCACCTTGGTTATAGAGACTCACTTCCTCATCCTCGGGGATTGCCTCAAGCAGTTCCAACTTGTACTTCTGCCCTGCAAAGCGCTGTTTTGCTTCATTCCGGCTGACAACCGTCCTTACAAATGGCTTATCTTCCTTGATGATCGCGCGCATACGCTCTGAAATCTCATCAAGGTCCTCAGTGACCAACTGCCTGGGAAGGTCAAAATCATAATAGAATCCATTATCGATCGCAGGACCGATAGCGATCTGTGCATCAGGGAACATCTCGAGCACTGCCTCGGCCATCACATGTGCCATTGAATGCCGTATCTTGGAGAGTTTCTCTCCTGCTTCTACCGTTGCCATACTATCTCCTCACTTCTCATCATTACCAAAAAAAAGCCTTCATGCCCTCAACCCTACCGGGTGGCATGTTCCACTCCCGGCAAGGACGAAGACATGAAAGCTCTCATGTTCCGCGGTTCCACCTTGCTTCCCTTCCCGGTTTTCTCTCCAGGAAAGACACTCATTGCACCTATCTCGCCAGGTATGCGGCACAGCCTACTAGCAAATACGTTCGACCTGCAGCTCAAAAGGGGTTTTCATCGGGCGCTATCCAGACCTCTCTCAACCAAGGAAGTCCTCTCTGTGAATCCGCTGCCGGCTACTCGTCTTTCTCATCGCCTTGTACTATAGAATGCTCACATCGAAGCAATTAGTCAAGTCCAAAGAGCCCCAGAAATGATCTTCGCAACACGCTCCAACAGAAGTTGGTCATCTTCAGAGAAACGACCTCTCTGGGCACTATCGATATCCAAGACACCAACCACATCACCACTACTGCTGACCAAGGGCACCACCAATTCACTCATGGAAGCACTGTCGCAGGCAATGTGGCCCGGGAAGGTGTGTACATCGTCCACCCGTACACTCTCCTTCGTACGCGCAGCCAATCCACATACTCCACGATCCAGGCTGATATCAGTACAGGCAACTTTTCCTTGGAAAGGGCCAAGCACCAGTGCTCTGCGGTCTTCATTCATTAGATAGAACCCTACCCAGTTGATGTTCTCCAACTGCTGGTTAAGCAATGCTGAAACATTGGAAAGATGACAATATCGTCTTTCCGTACTCCCATCCCACCCGTCAGTTATTGCAGTAAGTTGTTCAAGGAATGAACTGTCTGTAGTTACATGCATACGATTACTCCTTGGGCTTCAGTATGGCACGCATCGCTTCTACGGGGCTAGAGGCTTTATTGCCACCCCTGAGCCGTATTGCAACCGAAGGCTTTGCTACCACTCCTGGTCCGTTGATACACCCCCCCTCACAACACATAACCTCGACCAAGTCGGCATCCACCGGCCTTCTCTCCCAGGTTTTCATCACACGGGCCATTTTCCTGTCTATCCCGTTTACCTGGAACAGCGATATCTCATCCCCCACAGCAGAGCGCTTGCTCACACAGGAAGCAACACCACCTGAGAGGGCAAATTCCCTGCAATCCTCAAAGAGGGAGACATCCTCAAGGTCAGTCCCCTCCATCTCACGTACATCAATTCCCTTTGCAACAAATAAAGAGGCCAGTTCACTGAAGGTCAATACTCCATCAATAGTGCCAAGAGATGCAGCCTCATCCTTTTTCGCAAGACAGGGTCCGATAAAGACCACACTCGTTTCCTCACACCTCTCCTTGGCAAGAGCTGCTGTATATGCCATTGGAGACAGCGCTGAGGAACGACGGCTTCCAAGGAAGGGCAAATGCTTATCCACCAGGTTCATATATGCTGGACAACAGCTTGTGGTCATAAATCCTGTCCCTTCCTTCCTCCTGGTTGCCAGCTCATCAGCCTCATGCAAGCATGTCTCATGGGCACCTTCACTGACCTCAATCACCGATCTGAATCCAGTGGCAAGCAGCGCATGTTTGATTTGGGCAAGTGTCCCTGGAAACTGTCCTTCGATCGCCGGGGCAATGATTGCCGTCATGTGGTCTTTGTTCTTGAGTTTTTTTGCTACTGTCATAATTGATGAACGCTCCACAATGGCCCCAAAAGGACAGCTCATTGCACACTTTCCACAACTGATACATCTATCCCAATCAATTTCCACATAGCCATATTCATTCTTCTTCACTGCATCGACCGGACATGCCTGCTCACAAGGTACAGGAATATGCACAACTGCATGGAAAGGGCATACCTCCATGCACTTTCCACACCGGATACACCTGCTCTCATCAATATGGGCCTTGCCACCAGAGAAAGTGATACAGTCCTTGGGACAGTTGGCAAGACAGGGACGGGCAAAACATCCACGACAGGCATCACTGATCATGTACCGGTCGGGAGGACAGGAAGAGCACGCAGTACTGATTGTCGTCAACAGGGGGGACAGGGGCTTGTCTTCCTCCATGATTTCCCTCACATAGGAGGAGAGACTTTTCATCTCATCATCTTCCTTCTCTATATCAAAACCCAGGAATGCCATAATACGGTAGCGAACCATTGCCCGCTCCTTGTAGATACAACACCTGGTAGGAATACGCTGCTTTGGAATGAGTTGAATGGGAATCTTATCCACATTCTGGGTCAACGTATCCTGGAAGAATTGCTTGAGCACCTCAGTGTGCACCTGTCTCTTGATCGTCGTATATTGGTTATTCAATTCAAGCATGAACGGCCTCCAGCAATGCTTTGCATAGCTTTTCCTGCGTCATCTCACCAAACACCTTTCCATTAATCTCAACATAGGGTGGCCTTACCTCCATCGAATCATCCTTGCACCCCCCAATGCAGGAGATGCCCTGGATATCACACCCAGCCAAGACAACAGGATCCAAAAAGTCCTGGTAAAGCAATAAATCGGCCCCACCTTGTACAAAACATGCAGTCCCCACACAAATCCTGACATTCACCTTCTCTTTCTTTCCCATGACCATATCTCCTACATATACTCTAAAGAGGTCTCTTTCAAATAATTGTCTTCCAATGCCCGTTGCAGCCTTCCAATCAAGGTCCTACGTATCCCGATCTCCACAGGGATACTGGGATCCTGATGTGCTTCATTGATTTTCGTCCCAACAATGAAGTGTACTTGATCGCTCTCTTGCATCACCTGTATGAACTTCTTCACTGCATCATTGGGTAGCGTATATGCTGGTTTTTTCTGCTCCAGTGCAGTGGCTACCTTACTCAAGGTCAACATCCCTTCAGTCACCAGATCCAGCCCTTCCATCATGGAACAGGGAGGCACTTGTGGTGACCAACAGCTCATATCCACCTTCAGCTGCCGATTCATGATCCTGCTGACAATCTGTGCGGTAGTACCCCCACTGACGATCCGCTTTCCCTCGAATCTCTGGATTTTCTCAACCAGTAAGGGATCCTGTTCCTGCTTGAAAGGAGGTCCTGTCACTACCAGTGTTCTCCTGGGTTTTCTCACATATACGACCATGCAGGTTATATCGTCTTTTGCACTCAAACGATCCAATCTGTGGGCATGCGATACAACTTCCCTTGCAAGGTCGTGGCTGGAAATATCCGGGTCCCTTTCAATCACCTGCTGGGCAAATGACCGGACTCCCTCAAGACGCCACCCCAAGGGAAGGGACTTTCCCATCCCCGCTTGGGTAACTCCATCGCTGAAGATCAAGAGACGGCTTCCAACCGATAGCTTTAGGTGAGAGTGTCCCAGCACCTCCTGCTTGAACGCCCCATCCCTTCTGAGATCAATCTTCTCCCGCTCCCACTGAACAGGAGTACCCCCCTGGAACATCAGTGCTGAAGGATTGTCATACTCAACAAGGTTCACCAGTACTTCATCAGTATTGCTTCTTCTCAGATCTGCAATGGTAAACGTAGCATAGCTGATCTTCCTCTCCTTACACACAGGAAGTGTATTCATGATGATTTTTGCCGAACGCGTCAGATCCATGGGACTGAAGCTGAGCTTATGGGCCATACGTGCAGTAAGGCTTGCCAATACATTTGCCTTTACCCCACTGCCAAGACCATCACTGAGCGTACAGACAATCTGGGCAGAAGCATCCTGCCTGGAAAGAAGGAACACATCCCCCCCAATTTTCTGGCCGTGCTTGTAGATTTGTGCAAAATCCACATCAATGAATACGTCGTTCATGACCCTTCCTGCATATAACCGTCCCGTTCCCCGCTCGGGGGAACCTTGAAGGCATCGATAAGGCTATTAAGCATGATCTCAGTCTCTGCTGCATTCTCCCCAAGCAAGGATGCAATCTGTTGGACGGTCTCCAAACTTCTCTGGATAACATCCTCAGCTTTCTTCACTACGGTCTCACGACGTACGGTAGGGGTGGTGATGTCTTCGAATAGAGCTCCCACCAGATGCTGTTTCTCAACTGAGAAGAACGTCACCTTGAGAAACGTATCCTTGTAATGAAGTCGGTACTGCTGCACCGAGGGAGAAGTGAACTGGTTATTGAATTTCTCGTAAAACGGGACAAAACGCTTAACAGGCAATCCGAAGACCAGGTTCAACTGGGATGGCTCCAAAGGGAAATCAATATCTCCAAACAGCTTGAGGAAGTTGCTGTTGCAGTCGACAATCTGGAGTTGGTCATCCACAATCACCACTCCCACCGGGATGGTCCTGAGCAGTACATCCATCTTGCTTTGGGCTTCCTTCCTCATCTTGGTTACACACATCTCCATCTCAGCCATCCCATCAAGATAGGCAATGGCCATCTCCCTGCAGCTGTTGTAACCACACCCCCCACAATTCAACTCATCAGAGACATCCCTTTTCCCCAACAACTTGAGTGCTTGGTCAATTTCTTCTTCACTATGAGGAGAAACAAAACTCGATACAGGCCTCTCTACCTCAGCAGTATGTTTCTCAATCAGGGAATAGCCTTGTTCAAGGAGCTTCGCAACAAATGCAGCATCTCCATCAAATACAGGACCTTGGTCGGTGATCCGACTACGGGTATAGTGTGAGCTTAGGCTTTTCTTGGAAGCAGAGGAACGCCCTTGGTTGCTTACCGGTCCATTGATGCAACCACCTTCGCAGGCTAGGAGTTCAAGGAATGCTGTATTAGCGCCTTCCTTTTCCATACCAGACAAAGTCCCTATTACCTGACTCATACCACTGATGGCAACAGCATGGGTCTGGAAGGGATCACTCCCCCATTTCAATGAGGCTATCATCCCACCCTCTACAGGGTAGAGCGTAGACTTACCAGCACGGCAGGGAACTAGGGAGGGTACGCTGGAAGGGTCAAGGGAAATCTCTCTTTCAACCTGTTCCAAGTCAATATGCTCAGCAAGGAGCCAGGCATTGAGTTCCTCATAGGTCAAGGCAAAATCCGGATAGCCTGGGCTCTGGTCTGCCTCCACCTTTTTTGCGATACAAGGACCGATAAAGACCACTCCAATCTCTTCTCCATAGAGTGCCCGTAAATAGGCACTATGGCACTGCAATGGGGAGGGCACCTTGCTGAGTTGGTCCACCAATGAGGGATAGTACTTTTTTACCGTCTGGACCACCGTTGGGCAGGCTGTGGAAATCCATGGACAGTTTCCATCGTGGGCTTCTGCATACATCTCAATTGCCTGGTTTACCAGATGAGCCCCGATGGCTGTTTCGCTTACCCCACTAAAGCCCAGACGAGTAAGCGCGACCACCAAGCTATCGGTGCTGAAGGGGAATTCTGCTGCGCTGGAAGGGGCTAGAGAACAGAAGATCTTTCTTCCGCTCTGGACAAACTGGCGAACCCTCGCCAAATCACCACGAATTTTCTTGGCATGGGATGGACAGATATCAACACAGTGTCCGCAATAGATACATCGGTCCTTTACCACTACTGCTGAGCCATCCTTTACCTGGATGGCTTTTACAGGACATCCGCGAACACACTTGTAACAGTCACGGCACTCGGTCAACTCTGTATATATAGGATGGATCATTGCATCCCTTCCCGCTCTTTCAGTTCATGCACAACCAACTGAACCACCTCATCGGCAGAAAGCCCTTGGTAGGTGGTATCGGCAATACGAATATTCGGACCTTTGGAGCAATCCCCCATACACAAGTGCCCTATCAAATCCACACGATCTGCAGCCCCAGACTCCTGAAGATAGGACTCCAATGCTGCAAGCGTCTGAGAATTCCCACGAGCAAAGCAAGAGCTTCCCATGCACAGCTCCACGACCAGTTTCTTCATCAATGACCTCATTATCTAATCTCTTGCCGCCATGGTAGCGAAGAAACAACCTTAGAGTCAACGAATATTTGATTGAAAGGAATTTATTATTGAGATATTATGGTTTTTAAATCACATATTATCATTAATTATACAATATAATATGCTTGTATTCACATTAAAAAAGGGTATCCTTACGATACCCCTCTTATCAGTGCACTAGAAATTACCAATCATCCAATTCGCTACTTAGGTCCTTCTTGTTCATCTTTTGCCGCACCTTGGCAGAGAGAACTGCAAAACTAGTAGCCAGATCGGTACGCTGAACCACCACATGCTCGGGAAGTTTCAAATCCTTGGGTGCAAAATTCCAGATGGCCAGCAACCCACACTCCATGAGCAGCTCAGCTGTCTCCTGGGCTTGGTCGGCAGGAACTGCGAGGACTCCGATATTTACATGGTGCCGATCGATATACTCCTTGACCTTGCTCAAAGGAAAGACCGGGACATCTCCAAGCCAAGTATCCCACTTATTGGGATCAACATCGAATGCTGCCACGATCTTGAGCCCATAGCTCTCAAACCCCTCATAGCGAGCAAGAGCGGAGCCTAAATGGCCGGCGCCCACCACGATTGCATCGGTAGCATTGTCCCAGCCCAAGGTATGGATGATTGCCTCAATAAGCTTGACAACAGCAAAGCCTACCTTGGGTTTGCCCTCGATTCCAGTACAGGAAATGTCCTTACGTACTTGGATTGGTTTCAATCCAAGTTCTTCGGCCAAGGTAGTAGCACTGACCATCTCCATTCCTTGCTCCCGGTACCCCTGCAAAAGTCTAAGGTAGGAGGGAAGCCTCTTGATGGTGGGAATTGGTATTCCCCGATAACCTGTTTCCATGTATCACTCCTGTTGCAACCTATCGATTACGCGTTGAATCACCAGAGAGGGGGTTGATGCCCCTGCTGTTATACCGAGTATATCATAGCTGCGCATATCGTCGGTAATTTCTGTTTCATTCTCTATATGCCAGGCCATCTTTCCCTTTTCGCGTACCAATTGGTAGAGCGCCCTGGTGTTTGCACTCTCCTTTCCCCCTATCACCACCACTGCATCACATGCATCAGTCAGCTCAAGGGTAGCCTGCCGACGATTGATGGAACTGGGACAGACCTCATTGGCAAAGAGTATCGTACATCCAAACCGCTCCCATTCCCTTAAGGCTTTTTGAATGGTATTCCATAATCCCTGATCAAACGTTGTCTGCACAAACACCACATAGGATTTGCCTGGTTCCGGGGTACCAACATCCTCAGGACCAGAAATCAGGATGGTATCGCAAAGCTTTCCTTCGCACTGGACCCCTCGCATGGCGAGCGTCTCTGGATGACCAGGGTGCCCAACAATCAAGATGGTATGCGTAGGTGCATATGCAGAAATTCTTGAGAGGTTATGCTTCACTACCGGACATGTAGCATCAACCAAGTCAAAACCGGCTTCCACAAAAGAAGATCGCACCCTTTCGGGTACTCCATGTGCACGCAGTACAACCAATCCGGGCTCATGCCCCTCTGCTCCTGTAATAACCTGCATCCCCTGATCAGCGAAAAAGGCACACGTGTCATCGTTATGAATAAGCTTACCCAAGGAATATACAGGCTTGTGGGCGTCTTTTGCCTCCTGCAATGCAGAGGTAGCAAGGTCCAAGGCCCTGGACACCCCCTTGCAATATCCCATGGTTCTGGAAAGTATCAGTTTCATACACCCCCATTATGACAAGAACGCTGCCACATGATAAGAGTGCGGCAGCGTATGGCTTGCAAGAAGAGACAGGTTACTCTGCTTTCTTCTCTTTTTTCTTTGCCTGAGCATTGCTGATCCAGTAAAGCATCGCAGGCGCAAGCAGGTTGGATGAGTAGGTTCCAAAGAGGATACCAAATCCCATCTTCACTGCAAAGAGCTGGATGTCACCGGAAGCAAAGATTGCGAGCGGGATGATAGCGATCAAGGTGGTGACTGCACTCATTACCGTTCTACTCAATGACTGTGTAACGCTATGGTCAATATTCACACTCAACGAAGCATCTGGTGCCAATGCCACATTCTCACGGATACGATCGAAGATAACGATTGTATTGTTCAGTGAGTAACCAATGATGGTCAGCAGCGCTGCAACAGTGATACCAGAGAACTCAAAGCGGAAGAGCGTAATTACCGTAAGCATCATCAAGATATCATGCACAAGTGCAATCAAGGATGACACTGCATAAGCAAAACGGAACCTGACCCAGATATAGAGGAGGATCAAGGCCATTGCAACCACGATGGCGAGGATGGAGCTGGAAAGTAACGTTGCACTGAACTTCGGTCCAATGTAATCACTCTGGAGAACCACTACATTACCAGCACCGAATGCAGCATTCAATGCATTCTTCACTTCGGTTTCCATGGAATCCTGAGTTGCACCTTCCTTGATGCCGAGACGGACCTGGAAGGTCTGGCTTCCATCCACCCCAACGGTCTGCACACGTACATTACCCAGTGAATCCAAAGCAGAACGTACATCTTCGATGTTTGCATTTCCACTGCTCTGGAAATTCAGCTTGGTAGGTTCAGCAGAGAGCGTTGCAGGAAATCCATACCCACTGAGGAGCTGAGCTGTTTCCAATGACCCGTCAACAACTGCCACATTGATGTTCTGCACTGCACCAAGCGCAGTTGCAAGATCCTGTGCAGTTGGATACTCGGAAGCACTGAAGCTGGTACTGGAAACCCCTTCATCACCGCGAACTTCAAGATTAAGGCCAGAACCTGAGACAGCAAGGACTGCATCCTTGTTCCCAGCATAGGTAACTTCCAATCCAATGGGAGCTATCTGAATTCTCTGGCTCAATCCACTTTCAAAATCAACACCCAGGTTAAAACCACCCAACACAGCGAAGGAGATACCTCCGGCGAGCAGGAGGACTACAGCCAAAGCCCAGGCGTACCAGCGAAGCTTGATAACAGGAATATCTTTCTTAAGCATTTAGTTTTTCCTCCAGCTGATGTGTAGCTTCTTGCCCTCACGTTGGGCGACGGTCGCATCAAAGATAAGATGCGAAACAAACAACGCAGTAAATACCGAGCTCACAATACCGATGGCAAGGGTATTCGCAAAGCCCTTGACTGCACTGCTTCCAAGCTGGGAGAGTACCAGAGCTGCAATGATTGTGGTTATGTTTGCATCCATGACAGTCCAGAATGCTTTATCAAATCCCGCCTTGATTGCGGCAACATCACTCTTGCCCAACCTTCGCTCTTCCTTAATACGCTCAAAGATGATGACATTGGTATCAACAGCCATACCCAAGGTAAGGATAAGACCGGCAACACTGGTCAAGGTCAGCGTGAAATTGAAAGCAGAGAGAACGCTGATCATGAAGAACAAGTTCAGCAACAATGCGAGGTTTGCCACAAGGCCACTAACGTGGTAGTAGGCAAACATCAGAATGATTACCAGAGCAAGTCCAACAGCAATGGCCTTCAAACCAGCCGATACAGCATCTTCACCAAGGGTAGCACCAACAGCCTGCTGGCTGCTGACAACCAGCTCGATGGGAAGCGCAGCGGTACGCAGAACAATAGCAAGGTCAGCTGCTTCCTCTGCATCGAAACCGGAGATCTGAACGTTGCTCCTGATCCCTTCATTGATGGTGGCCATGGCCTTAACCTTGCCGTCCATAACAACTGCCATGGTATCCCCAACGTGGGTAGATGTGAGCTTGTAGAAGATATCGCCACCAAGGCTGTCCAACTGGAAGTTGACCACAGGCCGACCGGTGATACCATCGGTTGCCGTGGTTGCACTCTCAAGGTGGATTCCATCAAGGCCGATCTCTTCCTCTATTACTACATAGCTCTCCAGCTCATCGATCCCATACTCGTCACTGATATAATAACCAGCAGCAATCTTACCAGCGGGCAAGAAATCAGGCTGCTTCAATGCACCAGTATCGGTATAAACCTCAGAAGGATTCTCGGTGTAGTAAGCATTCAATTCAGCGGTAAGGGTGGTGTCGACAATCTTGAAGACAAGGGAGCCCTTACCACGAAGGAAGGAGTTAACACGCTCTGGGTCTGCAGCACCTGGAATCTCAATGAGAATCTGGTCATCACCTTGTAAACGGATGACAGGCTCACTGACACCAAACTGGTCAATTCGTTTCTCAAGAATCTCGATATCCTGGCGAATTGCCTCAGAAATCTCACTCGAGGATGCAGTCTTACCAATCTTATCCTCATAGGAAGCAACATCAGCCTCCAAGAGAATACTCATACCACCTTCAAGGTCCAGTCCAAGCTGTAGTGCTTTGTTTCCCAAAGTCTTCAGATCAAGCAAGGACGTGCGGTAGTAGGACTCAGCTGAATCGAACATATCCTGTTCGTTATAGAACCCAGCAAACAATGCTTCAAGAGTCCAATTACGGGGAACTGAACGCTTCATGGCTTTGTAATTTTCCTTCGCGTAATCCTTTAGATAGGAGAACTCAGAAGGCAGGGCTGCCTGTGGGTCATCAGCGACCAACTCCTTGAGCGAACGGAGATCGCGTGAAGCCTGTCCACGGGAATACTCCTTAATCTGTACATTTGAGCCTGTTGCAAGTTCCTTGGTGTCCTGCGGTACGAATCCATACCAAGCAATCGTGGGATAGAGGAAGAACCCGCACAACAAGACGACCACCAGAACGACCACCAGACGACTCCGTTTTTTCATGATACTCTCCAGATGTCTTTTATAGAATTATTTGTCTTTCTTCTCAGCTTCAGCTTCAGCAGGGACTTCCTCAACGGGAGCCTCAACACTCTTCTCAGGAGCAGATACTTGCTCTTCCTTTTTGCTCTTCTTCTTGCTGGAAGCAGTTGCACCATCGCCCTTTCTGTTTACGATGCTGCTGATAGCATTTCTGGAGAACTCCATACGCGTGTTGTCGTCAACCTTGACCACCACGGTAGTCTCTTTCACCGCAACAACGGTTCCATGAATTCCACCAATCGAGACAACCTTATCCCCTTTCTTAATAGAGGAGAGCATCTCCTTGGTTTCCTTGTCCCGCTTCTTTTGCGGACGGATAATCAAGAAATAGAAGATAACAATGATGAGACCGAACGTAACAAAGGTCGTCATCATCGAACCGGTTGAACCTGCGGCGCCAGCCGTTTCAGGGGCTGCCATAGCACTAATCAATGAAAGCATTGGTAATCCTCACTTTGCATAAAATCGGATGCAGAAAAGAGGCGGAAGAATACTTCGCATCCAATTTTCCAAGTATCGATTAAAGTAGCACGTTCGCTATCCACTAGTCAAGTTTCAGTATCAGAAGCCATAAGACGGCAAAAAGGGTCGCCGGAAAGCGACCCCTTTTGCAGAGCGTGGGATTACATCATCCCGCCCATGCCCTCAGGTCCTGGACCTGCAGGAGCTGCGGGTTCTGGAATATCTGTTACAACACATTCGGTGGTAAGAATCAAAGAAGCGATGGATGCAGCGTTCTGCAATGCACTTCTGGTGACCTTGACCGGATCGATAATACCGCTTTCGGACATATTGACCCACTTGCCACTCTCAGCATCATAGCCGATACCCGGCTTTTCATGCTTGCACTTGTCGGCAATAAGTGAACCATCAAGTCCAGCATTCTGGGCAATCTGGCGAATTGGCTCTTCAAGTGCACGACGGACAATCTTGTATCCGACCTGCTCATCTTCAGTGAACTTGGAGATATCCATCTTGTCCATCACCTGGACAGCCTGGATGAGTGCAACACCACCACCAGGGATGACGCCTTCCTCGATTGCTGCGCGGGTAGCGGAAAGAGCATCCTCAACACGGTGCTTCTTCTCCTTCAGCTCAACTTCGGTAGCAGCACCCACATTCAGGACGGCAACGCCACCTGCAAGTTTGGCCAGACGTTCCTGGAGTTTCTCACGGTCATAGTCACTGGTCGTGTCCCCAATCTGGGCCTTGATCTGGGCAATGCGATCCTTGATATCGCTCTGCTTGCCGTTTCCGTTGATGATCGTGGTATTCTCTTTCTCAACCTTGATGCTCTTTGCGCGTCCAAGTTGGGAAAGATCAGCATTCTCAAGTTTCAGGCCGAGCTCTTCACTGATGACCTCGCCTCCGGTAAGGATTGCAATATCCTCAAGCATTGCCTTACGGCGGTCACCGAATCCAGGAGCCTTTACAGCAACTACATTCAAGATGCCACGGACACTGTTAACAACCAATGTTGCAAGAGCTTCTCCGTCTACATCCTCTGCAATGATGAGCAGAGGCTTGCTTGCCTGGGCAACCTTCTCGAGCACAGGAAGCAACTCTTTCATGTTGCTGATCTTCTTGTCATAGATAAGGATGAAAGGATCATCAAGAAGAGCGGTCATGGTATCACGATTATTGCAGAAATATGCAGAGAGATAACCACGATCGAACTGCATTCCTTCCACGAAATCAGTGGTGGTCTCAATGGTCTTGGACTCTTCAACGGTTATTACTCCGTCCAGACCAACCTTCTCCATCGCATTGGCGATCTCATCACCGATGGTGCGATCATTGTTTGCACTGATGGAAGCGACCTGTGCAATCTCTTCCTTGTCCTTGATCATCTTGGCCTGTTTCTTGATCTCGGCAACGGCATCAGCAACAGCCTTGTCGATACCACGGCGAATACCCATTGGGTTGACACCTGCGGCCACACTCTTCATGCCTTCCTTGATAATGGACCAGGCAAGAACGGTAGCGGTGGTGGTACCATCACCTGCAACATCGTTGGTCTTGGTTGCAACTTCCTTGAGAAGCTGGGCACCCATGTTTTCAAACGGGTTCTCCAGCTCGATTTCGCGTGCTACGGAAACACCGTCTTTCGTGACAGTCGGAGCACCGAACTTCTTGTCGAGAACAACCAGGCGACCTTTCGGGCCAAGCGTTGCCATTACTGCGCGGGAGATCTTTTCAACACCAGCCACCAGGGACTTGCGTGCCTCTTCATTGAACTGCAATTGTTTTGCCATACTATATATCCTCACTTAAAGAATATTTGGTGCGATTACACATAGCAGACCTCTTTAGGTCTACCGACATGTAAAATACAAAGAAAAATGCGGAGAAGCAAGTAAAAAATACAGATTACCCAATTATCAGGGTAAGTGACATGCCAAACAGGGCTGAAGCCACATTGCTCAGCAGGTTAACCACATCATTATCGACCCAACGAATCCCTCTCTCAAGTGGAAGGATTCTTCCATCCACTACTGCATGCTCGGTAATGCGGTCATCCACCTCATCATAGTAATGAGCCTGAACGGTAGCACCGAGCACACTATCGAGCAAACACCCAAAAAAGGAACTTAATGCGATTACTGAAACATAGAGAGCACTCTTTCCTGTGATAGGCAGGAAACACCCCCAGACACAAAGTGCTACCAGTATTGCTCCCAACAATCCACTGGCAAGCCCCAGAGGACTAACCGCACCGCTAAGACCTGGAGTCATGGGTCGTCCAGTGATGATGGAAACTGGCTTGGTTTTAGAGAGGATGCCGACCTCACTTGCGAAGGTATCGCTTGCTGCCTCCCCTACCGAAGCCCCAAACATTACCAAAAAGGGAATGGAAGGATTCAAGGCATAGAGCAGTGCACTGACCAATGCCATCAATCCATTGGCATAGACCTGGGAGGCGTCACGCCTGCCACCCTTCTTATGAATCTTCATCACATCAAAGGCCAACGCACGCTTTGCAATCTTTCCCAATACCCCCGCAGAAAGGAAGAAAAGCAACAAGGTTGCCAGTGCACCGAAACCAAGAACCCAAGTAGTGCCAAACCCAACCAAGAAAGCAGCCAAAGCCCCACCAGGGGTGAGTTGCTTTGCAAAATAACTTGCTGTTGCCACCACGGCCATGATACCCACCAACAACCAGAAGGCAGGAGGAAGTGCAAAGAAAAAGGTATTGAAGAGCGATGCCAGCGACCCACTAGGGGGAACCAGGTTCGCATAATCACTCATAAGAAGACTCCAAGAAGCAATACTACCACAAATGGTACGGTGATATTATCCAGACCAAGAGGAGTTACTGCCTCCATCACTGCAGCAGAAAGTCCGATCAGCAGAGAGATTCCAAGGACAACGGGAGCTGAGAGTGTGGTGAAAAAAGCCAATCCAATGAGAGCAACCAAGCTGCTGACAGAAGCCATGGTCAGTGTACCTGCCCAGCTCTTGACCATACCGGGGACAGGGAGCTTCTTCTTTCCCCATTTGGTACCCACCAGGGCAGCCAATCCATCACCATAGCCCATGACAAACACGGCAATGCTACAAGCCAAGCTGGAAACAACTCCCTGATATTGCAAGACAACCAAGATCAGGAGGGTGATGGGGAAGTAAATCAGCCCATAGTTTCGCTTCTTGTCATCCATTCCAAGGACTTTGCCCCAATTCAGGAAGGTAAACAAGCTGTTAAGGATGATGAAGAGAACTGGGCCAACAAGGGCATAGGATAATGAAGTAAAGAAATTCACTTCAATGAACCACCAATTCGAAACACCAATATGCACAAACTTCCGCATCGCCTCACTGGAAACTGAAGCATACCGCCTCAAGAGGATCCCTACCAAGATGACGAGCGCTAAAAAGGGAAATGACAATGCCAACCCAAGTATATTGCTATTCATAACCGACATCATGCTAAGAATGTTCAATAAATGCAAGAACCCACCGGCTGACATGGGGCAATTCACGCTTTTGGGCGAGTGTGATAATTGACAGCCAAAATGGGCCGTGATACCGTTTGATTGCTTTCGTTTTTGTGTTGCAGCTGATACGTAATTCCTAATGTTCGCACGCGTGCGTTACTGAATCGCTCCCGCAGACAGGTAAGAGTTAAAGACTGCGCCACATGAAGCAATATTGAATGACAGGCGCTGCCTGTGAAGGATGCTTTGAATGGCAAAGAAAATTTATGTCGGAAACATGAGTTACCGGACAACCGAAGAAGAACTTCGGGACCTGTTCGCACAGTACGGTACTGTACTCAGTGCCAATATCATCATTGACCGCGAAACCCGACGCCCCAAAGGGTTCGCCTTCGTGGAAATGGAAGAGGATGCATCTGCCGATGCTGCGATTTCCGAGCTGGATGGCAAGGATTTCGGTGGGCGAAACCTTCGTGTGAATGAAGCGATCGCAAAACCCAGACCGGCACACGGCAGTTATCGCCACTAAACCAGCCACCATGATTCAGTAACGGGAACGGAGCCTAGATGGCTCCGTTTTTTCAGTCTGGCAGGCTCTCGCCGATATACGTGAACCGTTTATGGGTTTTCCCTTCCCGTGTCACTTCAGAGATAAACATCTGGTAGGGGCGAACCCACAAGTAATCGCTATCCTTAGGGCGGTAGAGCACCATGGTGGAGAGCGATTCACTCTCAATGACCGTATCCACCACCTGGTACAGCCCACCCTTGAAATGCCGATACCAACCCTTTTGTATTTCCTGGGGGATTACCATGCCCCACCGCCTCCGCCGCCAAAACCTCCACCGGAGAATCCACCCGATCCAAAGGAGGATCGTACCGGGGACCTGGAGCCACTCTTTGCCTGGGCATAGACGGCTTTTTCCATAACGCTGGTATGCAACCTATGGCTCAATGCACTATAGAACAGGGCATTCCTGATCGGTCGGTTCCCAACATACCACTGGGGTTCTGCAAGTGCAATTTTCGCAAACTTCTTTGCCCAGACATCTTCCAGTCCAAGTACGATGGCATAGCTGAGTACGTGGTAGAACAGTGAAGGATCACTGTCGATCATCATTTTCAGCTTGTCCATTTCCACCTTGCTGATGAATTCACGATATCCCACTATCTCTTCAAGCTTCTTCTGTGCATACGCACTACGTTTTCCCGTAACGATGGCAAGGAATCCAAGATACCCAGGAAAGGCAACGAGGGAAAACGCCATGACGAGCGAGTAAAATGTTCCATGTCCGAATACCGGGTTCATGAACAGAAAGGCAAAAACAAAGAGAAAAAGTGCCGATATACCCAAGAGGAAAAACTTGAATCCCTTCTTGAAAGCGGAAGAAGTCTCCCAGATGGCATCCAATCGACTGGCAACCAAAGCAAACGTACCAAGGCTGAAAAACCCAACAACCAAGAACACCACCGTTTCAGCGCCAATATAGGAAATAGTGGAGGCGATAGCCATCAATACCACTGAGAGGGCTCCGTAAAGCATGGCTGCAATGCGCTTTCTCTCCGCCTTGCCATCCTTGAGTTCCCGCTCTCCCTTGAAATAGGCACGTACTTCAGTCTTTGCCTTTTCAAGATCTTTACTGAATGAGCTCTTCTCCAACTGCTTGAGCGTTACTTCTGTACCATCACCACAGGCAAACAAAGCAGAGAATAGGTGTTTCTCGTGAGCCTTGATGGTATCAGGATCCTTGATCTTGGTGAAGGAGAACTCCTTCTTGCCGTGTTCACTGATGGTCAGGCAACCTTGGTCAGCCCAGTAGAAGATCATACTGGTGAGATCTTTGTTATCCACAACCCCATCAGCCAAGTATCCCACTTGCATTGGCGAGAGATCATCGGGAGGGTCGAAACGAACCACCGGGATAAAGAGCTCCTCTTTTCCGTATCGACGGAAAAGAATCGTGGCATGTACGGAAGCAGCAAGTGCAACTAACAGCGCAATGATTGAGGCGGGAATGGTGAAATCAATAAAAGGGCGTACATCGGAATAGTACCCCTCCTCCATTTGCACGCGCAGGGTAAGCGCTTCTCCTGGGTACAGGTCCTCAGCCTCCCCTGTTATGGTCATCCCATCAGCACTGATCTCGAAATTCCCACGCTGTGCAGTGGTACCATATACCCCTCCGGTGAGGAATACCATGGAAGGATCAATAGGCTTGGGAAAGTCCACCGTAAAAGAGACATGGTCAATGGGAGCTTGCCACCCTACTCCTACAATATTATAGTAGAACTCATCATATTCATCGTTCCTGTCATCGCCGATGGCGTAGTCATACCTGATCTGGTACTCCTGAATGCCTGTGACTGTCCTGTCCTCAGAACCGAGGCGGAAGGTAGCATATCCCGAGGATACCGAGTCCTTGATGATCGGCACGTTTGCTTCCAGATTGGTAAGCTTGACTCTCTGCCGACCAAAGAGAACCGGAATTTCCCTGAAGATGCCATGCCTGGGAGATGAGAAATCGACAACAATGTGTTCCTGCATTGCATAACTATTGTCCAACCTCACATCAACTTCCAATGCATACGACTCAAATTGATAGTCCTCTGCAGATAACGCGGTAAGACTTAGAACAAGAACAAAAAGTATCAGGAGTGTTTTCTTTACCATTAAAACTTCACCTCTACACGAGAACGGGCCTCCTCCTCGATTTCCAAATAGGGTTTCTTGGAGAAATGGGCCATCGAGGCGATGATTGAAGAAGGGAATACCTCACATATGGTGTTCAATTGCTTGATAATTGCATTGTAATACTTACGGGCACTCAACAACTGCTCTTCAATCTTCTGCAACTGGGCTTGGAGATCCAGGAAGCCTTGGTTAGCCTTCAGATCTGGATATGCCTCACTGAGTGCAAACAGTGATTTAAGGGTGGAGCTGAAAGCATTATTAGCCTCATTCTTGTCTACCATCCCTGATGCATTCATCGCCATATTCCTGGCCTCGATAACCTTAGTAAAGGTCTCTTCCTCATGCTTCGCGTACCCTTTAACCGTCTCCACAAGGTTGGGGACCAAGTCATAGCGTTGTTTCAGATGAGCATCAATTGCTGATTCTGCCTCTTCAGCCTGGTTGCGAAGCCGGACATACCGGTTATAGACACTAATCCCATAGAGGGCAAGCAGAAGCACCAATACAATCAAGATATAGACAATTGTCATACAATCCTCCCTTTACTCCATACTATTGTGTAGCATGCTATAAGCGAGGTCGCCGGTCAAGAGTTCGACAAAAAGAAGCCATGAAGCTTGCAAAGGAGTCAATAGTACTGTATCTTTATTCGTGTAAAACGCATAAATATTCCATTCCAGGAGAATCCAAACCATGAAGGAACGACACAACCGGTTGGCGGTCGTCAAGGAACTTATCAAGAACAATAGGATCGACAACCAGGATACGCTGCTGGAGATGCTGAAAACCGAGGGATACACAGTCACACAGGCTACACTATCCCGCGACTTGAAGATGCTCAAGGTCGGAAAAATTTCCGATGGTTGGTCCGGCTACTACTATAGCTTGCCGGAAAATGACTTGATCAGTGAATCAGAGAAAAGCTACATCCAAGATGTACGAAGAGGAATCCTGTCCATCGAATTTTCAGGAAACTTCGGCGTTATCAAGACCAGACCGGGACATGCCAATTCGGTCGGTATTGCCTTGGACGTGTTGGCAATCCCTGAGATCCTTGGAACCTTGGCCGGTGATGACACTATCTTTGTCATCCTCCGCGAAGGGATGACCAAGGAAGATCTGCAAGAGAGCTTCAAGACACGCATCCCTGACATAGAAGAATAAGTACACCTTGTTCAGATACGCCCCTCCGAATACAATGGAGGGGCGTTCATCTACCATAAGGAGCGAACAGATATGACATACAAGAATCTCGATACAAGTACTTCATTTCAAGCGCTGAGGAACCTGGAGGCAAGTGACCTGACACAAATCCTGCATCCAGAGCGCATCAAATCCTACCAAGTCAATGCCAGCGAAAAGTTGGTGTACAATTATGCAGCCATGCCCGTTGACGAGAACCATCTTTCAGTCCTCCAACAGCTGAGTGATGAACTCCAACTTACCCAGAAGTATCAGGCCCTTGTTGATGGCGAGGTCATGAACACCGGAGAGAAGCGGCTGGTGCTACACCATCTCACCCGTGGTCAAGTAGGGAAACCCGTTAAGGCTGATGGAGAAGACAAAGGTGCCTTCTATGAAGAACAGCTTTCCAGGATCAAGACCTTCTCCAATGCAGTTCGTAGTGGCAAAATCGTCGGTTCAACAGGAAAACGATTCAACACTGTTGTGCAGATAGGAATCGGGGGAAGTGACCTGGGACCAAGAGCCATCTATCTGGCATTGAAGGGTTGGTGCACCAAAGAAGGCATTGAGCAAATGAACGCCCAGTTCATCAGTAATGTCGACCCCGATGATGCACAGGCTGTAATCGATCAACTTGACTTGGAGCGTACACTCTTTATCTTGGTATCCAAGAGTGGCACAACACTCGAAACCCTGACCAACAGGGACTTGGTCATTGAAGCCATCAAGAAGAGCGGTATCAGTGGTATCAATCCTTCTGCTCATATGGTTGCAGTGACCAGCAAGAGCAGTCCGCTTGCATCCTCATCCTCCGTCCTTGATGCCTTTTTCATCGATGACTACATCGGAGGAAGGTACAGTTCCACCAGTGCAGTTGGTGCTGTCATTCTCTCCCTAGCCTATGGATTTGAAACAGTGAGGATGTTCCTCGATGGTGCCCATCAAGGCGATATGGCAGCACGCTCGCCGAAGATCACAGAGAACGCCGCACTCCTTGATGCCCTACTTGGCGTCTACCTGCGCAATGTCCTTCACTATCCCAGTACCGCAATCCTACCCTACTCACAGGCATTGAGCCGCTTCCCGGCTCACCTGCAGCAGCTGGATATGGAGAGCAACGGGAAACACGTAAACAGAGATGGAGAAAAGCTCACCTATCCCACCGGTCCGGTTATCTTTGGGGAACCAGGAACCAATGGGCAGCACTCCTTCTACCAGTTGCTTCACCAAGGGACTGATATCGTTCCCCTGCAGTTCATCGGATTCTCTGTTTCCCAATATGGGAAAGACATCCTGGTGGAAGGCTCGAGCAGCCAAGAGAAGCTCAATGCCAATCTCGTTGCTCAGATAGTTGCCTTTGCCCGTGGAAAGGATGATAAAAACCCGAACAAGCAGTTCTGTGGCAACCGGCCAAGCAGCTTACTCTATGCAAAACAGCTTGACCCTATGGTCCTCGGGTCCCTGCTTGCCCACTATGAGAACAAGGTAATGTTCCAGGGCTTTATCTGGAATCTCAATAGCTTTGACCAGGAGGGGGTACAGTTGGGTAAGGTACTCGCAACCAAGGTACTCAATGGATGTGCAGGTGATG
>Ga0265295_1003068_pt1 | contig 25028 bp, 21 predicted proteins | sample Munlansysbiofilm_FD_192503 | JGI IMG/M metagenome (GOLD analysis project Ga0265295, IMG submission 192503) | Leachate microbial communities from a municipal landfill in Southern Ontario, Canada - Methane capture system biofilm | ecosystem: Engineered > Solid waste > Landfill > Unclassified ... | reverse complement strand
TTAACCCTTATTGTTTAATAATTTTCAATACTTTTTGTTTGTTATCATTTGTAATTCTAATATTATAAATTCCATTTGCAAATGAAGACAAATCATATCTTTGATTTTGATTTCCGTTTAAATCAAGAGATTCGGACAAAATAATTTTTCCTTGAAAATCGCTAATTTCAACAATAACGGTTCCTTGAATTTCTAAAAAATCAATTAAAAATTCTCCATTCGTTGGATTTGGCATTATTGAAACCTCTAGGTTTTCAAAAAGTTCAATTCCTGTACAATCTTGCCATGTAACATTTATTTCGTCCAAGGTCATACAAAAATCATTTTCAGTCACCTCAACCCAAATAGTGAATGTGCCAAAAACCCCAGGTGATGAATTCAATTCTATAGTTTGAGTATCGGCACCTGTTGACCAATTATACAGAGCCCCAGGATTTCCAGCGTCAAGGATGATAGACACATCATGGCAAATAGTAGTATCAGGACCAAGATCAACTATGGGATATCCATGAGATGACACATCAAACAAAACTGTATCATTGGCAGTATTCGCATCTCCAAGATAATCAATTGCATAGCGCACATGATACGTTATAAATTGTTCTATAAGATACGGTGTTGTAAAATACAATTCCACTTCATTTCCAGGCAAAAGATCTGCTGGAATTGTAAGCGTTTCAACAACCGGAGTGCCCTGATTAACACTATAAGTTGCAATAAAAGTAGAACTGGCAAAAACAGTTGCAGTTCCTACATTTTTAATAGTAATCGGCGGAGCAAACACTCCAATTGGATCACATTCATTTACATCATCTTGTATGATTGCAAGATCAGTAGGGAGCGAAGGAGCAAATACAGAAACTTGATCAAGGCCAATCCCATGTGCATCAACATTCTTATGCTGAAAAGCAATGTAAATATTTTGTCCGACAAAAGAAGATAATGAAAGAGAAACACGATTCCAAACCTGTTGACCAACTGGGATACAGTGAATACAAGTGGATTGAATTGTCGTTGTGAAATCTGCGATGGAGTTGGTCAAAGTTGAAACTTTCACAAACATAGAGTCAGGAATATAAGGACCATCACTAAACTTCTTCACAAAGTAGAAAACCAACGAATCATTGACACTTACATTGCTAATTTGGGGTGTAATCAACCAATCATCACCTCCCGCTGACTCATAATCTATTGTTGCACAATAGATTCCATCAGGATATGGTGGAAAAAGCGGCGCTAATTCACCTACCCTAGCCCAAACTTTTGGCCCTAATTGACTAACACTTGTCCATCCTGTTGGAGGGAATGTTGCTCCTTCAAAACTTTCCAATAATTTTATTGTTTGTGCATAGGAACTTGAGCTCATTCCTATTAAAACAAAAGCCAAAAAAAGTAAACGTATTTTTTTCATACTTAAAAAGATTAATGATTAGTATCTTGCAAAGATAAATCATTTTTAATAAAAATAGTTAAAAATAATCCAATTAATCCGTTCTTTTATGAGACGATTGAGCAACTACTGCCAACAAGGTTTATGGACGGAGGGTTCCAAAGTCAATGTACAATAAAACGTGTTAGAGAAGAAAATGCTTGGATAAGTTTTTTGGTTGCGTCTGAGCAACACTCAAACAACTATTGTAATTTTTGAAAAGAAAAAAACACTTCAACTTGCCTCAAGATGAATCACATTCAAGTTTTTAGCCTATTCCAAAAAAATTAGCCTATCCTTTTGATATCAGCACCTAGGTTTTTCAGACGATTTTCGATATCAGAATAACCGCGATTAATCTGTTCAATATTGAAAATAGTACTTTTCCCTTCGGCCGAAAGAGCGGCGATGAGCAAAGCAACCCCAGCCCTAATATCAGGCGAAGACATTGATATTCCTCTAAGATTAAATTTTCGTTCGAGACCGATAACAGTAGCTCTATGTGGGTCACACAAAATAACCTGAGCTCCCATATCAATCAATTTGTCCACAAAGAATAACCGACTTTCGAACATTTTCTGGTGAATGAGAACGCTGCCTTTTGCCTGTGTGGCAGTAACGAGGACAGCACTGAGCAAGTCGGGAGTGAATCCAGGCCATGGTGCATCTGAGATTGTAAGAATTGAGCCATCCATAAAAGTGTCAATCTCATATAGATCCTGAGCTTCGACAATAATATCATCACCCACATGTTTCATTGAAATTCCAAGGCGTGCAAACACATCAGGAATAACTCCAAGATGCTCATAGCCAACATTTTTTATGGTCACTTCTGATTGGGTCATTGCAGCCAAACTGATGAAACTACCCACTTCAATCATATCAGGAAGCATGGTATGAGTGCATCCACCCAAATGTTCAACACCTTCTATTGAAAGCAAATTTGACCCAACACCTGTTATTTTTGCGCCCATACTGTTGAGCATTTTGCAAAGTTGCTGAAGATAAGGTTCACATGCAGCATTGAATATGGTAGTGGTTCCTTTGGCAAAAACAGCTGCCATAACAATATTGGCTGTTCCAGTCACCGAAGCTTCATCAAGCAACATATAAGTCCCTTTCAGTTCTTTTGCTTTCAGATGAAAAAATCTTTTTTGAATGTCATACTCTATTGTTGCTCCAAGTTTCTGCATTCCAATAAAGTGAGTGTCAAGACGACGACGGCCAATTTTATCCCCACCAGGCTGAACAGCAGCACTTTCACGAAAGCGAGCCAACAAAGGCCCCACTGTCATAATACTACCTCTCAATTTAGATGCAATCTTTCTGTACTCGTCAGAAAACAGTGCCCTCATGGTCACGTCTTTGGCACAAAAAGATCTTGAGCCTTTGCTGAGTTCAACAACTTCAACACCAAGAAACTGCAACAGGCTGATGAGTCTGTTTACATCTTCAATGTCGGGAATGTTATTAATAACAACTGTCTGTTCGGTAAGCAGAGTGGCACATAAAATTTGAAGTGCTTCGTTTTTAGCTCCCTGGGGAGTAATCTCACCAGACAAAGGCTTTCCGCCTCTAATTTCAAATGCTTCCATTAATTACTCGGTTTTTTTTTGTAATACTTCTTCCCTCCTGTGGAAAAGTTTTGTTTATAATCTTTCTTTTTCTTTTTATAAGTCTTGACGGGAACAAAATTATTAGGATTCGGGATATTAAAGTTTGAAGCAAGTTCAACAGTTTCAGACAATGAAAGTCGTCCACCGGATAACACTCCAAGATGTTCAACAATCACTTTATCATCCACAGCACCCTTGTTCCATGCCAAGTATAGTTTTTTCATATTATTGGCAATGTCATGTACAAGCGCATTTTTTTCTTCGCCATCATCCATAAGCACAGCTTTTTCTATCATCCCTTTGACAATGATTCCGTAAAAGCGGAAAGGCATCGTTTTCTCTTCACTGTTGTATCTCAGTTTCGCAGGTTTAGCATAATGGTCAATAACTGGTTTTGGATAGGGAGAGTCCACATCCAACTTCAAGTCTGAAATAATATAGAGATGGTCCCAAAGTTTACGATCTAATTCCTCGAGATCTTTGATATTACTTTGCTGCAAGATAGCCATTTGCCTAATTATTTCATGTGCAGCGATATTGCGTTCTTTTCTATCTTTAATTTTTATTGTCACCTCAATCATCTCCTGAACATATCGTCCATACTCAGGAATGATCATTTTACTTCTTTGCGAATTATAATCCATTATAATTGTTTTGTTAAATTCAAAAATACATTAATTTTTTAACTTGCAGCCCTGAAACTTTAGCCCACAATTTTCAGTTTGGCAAATTTCAGCAAAAGATTCTTTTTCCCAAAAGCTGGAAAAAAGACCACTGCTTTCTTTTCGGCCCCTGAACCATCAATCTGCAACACCTTGCCTTTTCCAAATTTCTCATGTTCCACTTCAGTTCCTGGAATAACATTCTGAATATCAAACTCAACATTCTGACTTTGATTTTGACTTTGAGCAGAAATATTTCCAATCTTTTTAAATCCTACAGGCGGTTCTACTGGTTTTTTGATAGCAGGAGCTCCTGATTTTACCCTAAGTTTGGGGGTTGATTCGAAATCAGATTCAAAGCCTTGGCTTGTTTGATGTCCCCAATCGGGAATTTCTTTCTTTCGGGGCATATCGAGAAGTTTTTCATCAATTTCAGTAAGGAAACGACTGGGCTCACAAGATTCTCTTTTTCCCCATTTAAATCGTGATTCAGCATAAGAAAGAGTAACCCGAATCATTGCTCTTGTAAGTGCGACATAAAACAAACGTCGTTCTTCTTCAAGCTCTGATTTTGTATTCATTGACATGATCGAAGGAAAAAGATTTTCCTCCAAACCAGTAATATAAACATAAGGGAATTCCAGCCCTTTTGCCGAATGCGCGGTCATCATTGAGACTCTATCTTCATTTACCCCATCATCATCCAAATCAGTGAGTAAAGAGACCTCTAAAAGGAAATCTCCGAGGGTAGGTACAACCTCAGGATTTTCAATTTCAGCAGCATCAGTAAAATTCTTAATCCCATTCAACAATTCTTCCACATTTTCCATTCTCAAAGAAGATTCGAGCTCGTCGCTCACTTTTAGCATGTTGAGGTATCCAGAATCTTTAAGAATAAGTTCAGCAATGTCATAAGCGTGCAATGTTTCCATTTGTATTCTGAACCTTTTGATCATGACTGCAAAATCATCAAGTTTTTTCAGGGCCCCTGAGCTAAGTCCCAATTCTTTATGATTGGTTTCAATGGATGAGATTACGTCCCAGAATGTGAGATCATTTTCATGAGCATAGACGATTATTCTGTCAACCGTTGTTTTGCCTATTCCTCTTGCAGGAGCATTAATAATTCTAACAATGGCTTCTTCATCACTTAAATTTACAGTCAATCTGAAATAAGCCATCACATCTTTTATTTCCTTCCTTTTATAAAACGAAACACTTCCAATAATTCTGTATGGAATATTCATTTTTCTAAAAGCTTCCTCCAGGGCTCTTGACTGAGCATTTGTCCTATATAATACAGCAAAATCCACATTGAGACAGCGCTGATTCACTTTAGTGTGGAAAATATCCTGTGCAACACTTAATGCTTCTTCAGCATCTGAGGAATTTCGTATCACTTTTATTTTATCACCCGCATCATTATCAGTCCATATTGTCTTTGTTATCTGAGACTCATTGTTTGAGATGATTGAATTTGCGGCATCAACAATAACTTGCGTACTTCTGTAATTTTGTTCAAGCTTAAAAACTTTTGTTTCAGGAAAATCCTTGGAGAAGTTAAGGATATTTTCAATTCTAGCTCCTCTGAAAGCGTAAATCCCTTGTGCATCGTCACCCACGACACAAATATTCCTATGTTTCTCCGCCAGTTTTTTAACAATTTTATACTGCGACAAACAAGTATCTTGATATTCATCAACAAGGACATAATGAAACATATTCTGATACTTTTCCATCACTTCAGGAAAATCTCTCATGAGCAGATTCATATTAAACAACAAATCGTCAAAATCCATTGCATTTGATCTTCGGCAACGATTCCAATAAAGCTCATAGATTTTTCCCAGCAAAGGCTTTTGCGCTTTGTAGTCTTCGCCCTGAATTTCAGTATTATTATTGTATGCGGCAGGACTAACCAAGCTCGTTTTGGCTCCTGAAATACGATGAAACACAAGTCCAGGATTATAGACTTTATCATCTAAAGAATTTTCCTTCAATATCTGCTTTATAATACTTTTGGAATCATCCGTATCATAAATTGTGAAATTTGAATTATAGCCAAGTCTGTGTGCTTCAATCCTCAATATCCGTCCAAAAATGCCGTGAAATGTACCCATCCATATATTTCTGGCTTCATTTCCGATAATTTTCGTCAGACGTTCCTTCATTTCACCAGACGCTTTATTAGTGAACGTAAGCGCCATGATCCTGAATGGGTCAACACCATTTTCAATTAACCACGCAATCCTGTAGGTCAGAACACGAGTTTTCCCAGACCCTGGTCCAGCCAAAATCATAACAGGGCCATTAGTTTCTTGAACTACAAGCTGTTGTGCTTCATTTAAATCTTGCAGCAAATGCTTCACGTAATTATATTTATTTCGCCGGTTTGCCGGTAAAGCAGAGTAATAGAAAAAAGATAGAATAAAACTTGTTCAGTTTACATATTCCTCACGTCTCTGATAACTCCTGTTCTATATTTTCCTTCTTCAAGGTTTTTCTTGATAATCCTAAATTTATCAATTGTATAATCAACATCTTCTTCAGTATGCACTGCTGTAGGGATCAGACGAAGTAGAATGATACCTTTGGGTACAACAGGATAAACGACCATTGAACAGAAAATATTGTAATTCTCTCTGAGGTCAAAAATAATATTTGTTGCTTCTGGAATATCCCCTTGAAGGAATACAGGTGTAACAGGTGACTGAGTGTTTCCAATATCGAATCCTGCTGATTTTAGACCCTTTTGAAGTCTTTCCACAATCTTCCAAAGATTATTACGCAATTGAGGTTCTGTTCTAAGCAGCTCAAGCCTTTTTAATGCACCAACTGTCATTGGCATTGGCAATGATTTTGCAAAAATCTGAGAACGCATATTATATTGAAGATAACTAATCACTTCAGGTGAACTGGCAATAAAACCACCAATTCCAGCCATTGCTTTTGCAAACGTAGCAAAATACATATCTATATCATCCTGCACACCAAAATGCTCATCTGTACCAGCTCCCGTAGGTCCCATAGTACCAAAACCATGAGCATCATCCACTAAAATACGGAAATTGAATTTCTTTTTCAGCGCAACAATTTCATCAAGCTTTCCAAGATCACCTGACATTCCGAAAACACCTTCAGTAATTACAAGAATTCCACCACCTGTTTCAGAAGTGATTTTTGTAGCCCTCTGCAATTGTTTTTCTAAATTTTGCATATCATTATGTGGAAACACAAGGCGTTTTCCAAAATGAAGACGCATTCCATCAATAATACATGCATGTGCCTCTGAATCATAAACAATTACATCCTTTCTATCAACGATAGTATCAATAATTGAAAGCATTCCTTGGTATCCATAATTCAACAAATAGCTTGCAGGTTTATTCACATAAGCAGCAAGTTCACGTTCCAGTTGTTCATGAATGTCGGTTTGACCTGACATCATACGGGCTCCCATTGGAGAAGCTAAACCATATTCGGCTGAAGCATCAGCGTCAGCTTTTCTTACTTCAGGATGATTTGCCAGACCGATGTAGTTGTTCAGACTCCAAACGATGCGCTCTTTCCCCTGAAAAATCATACGATTACTAATTTCACCTTCCAATTTTGGAAACATAAAGTATCCTTCACCCATTTTAGAATATTTTCCTAGCGGGGTGTCATCTTGCTTGAGTTTGTTGAAAATGTCCACGATATTGAGATTAAAAGTTAAGTCTAAATTTTTCGCAAAGTTATTAAAAAAAAGTATGCCGTTGGTTTAAAAGCAAACAAAAGCATAAGTAATAATTACACAACGAATCAATCTTTTTTTAAAAGGCATCGCCCCTAAAAGGGAAGATCATCTGTCGAATCATCAGGGACAGCATCAGGTTGACTATTTATAAAGTCTACATCCGCAGGACCTGACTGCGGAGTACCACCACCCAACTGTTCTATTCTCCACGCAATCAAATCAGTATAATATTTTCCATTATACTCGCGGCTTTCAGGATCGAAAGAAACTTTAACTGATTGATCTTCTAAAAGTGGATTCTGATCAATTTTAGCGTTCCACATAGTAAAACAAACAATTTTCGGGTAAGGTCCTTCTATCTGAATGACAAAATCTTGTTTTCTCCATTCTCCGTTTTTCCCCTGTCCGCTTTGCAAAGGGAGGATTTTAATAATTTTTCCAGTGATATCCATAAAAATATTTTTATGCTCCAAAATTACAAAAAAACTCTGAAGTATGCATTTTGGTTTGTATATTTCAAAAATAGCTTTACTTTTGTCATTCTTATAAAAATTTGTCATTCTTATAAAAAACAAGTCTATCGTGAAAAGTACAGGAAAAATAGTTCAGATTATCGGCCCAGTAGTGGACGTACAATTTGCTCAAGCAGAGCGCTTACCTAACATTTATGAATCACTATTTGTAAAAAGCGACAGTGGAGAGACCATTGTGCTTGAATGTCAGCAAGACATCGGAGAAAGCACTGTCCGAACAATAGCCATGGATTCAACCGATGGTTTATACCGCGACATGGATGTAGTAGCTACCGGAAATCCAATTTCCATGCCCACGGGAGACCAAATCAAGGGCAGGCTATTCAACGTTATCGGAGATGCTATTGATGGGATAGGCCCCATAAAAGTAACCGCGACTAGGAGTATTCATCAAGATCCTCCGTTGTTTGAAAATCTGACTACAAAATCTGAAGTCCTGTTTACTGGAGTTAAAGCCATTGACTTGATTGAACCTTATTCCAAAGGTGGTAAGATTGGGCTTTTTGGTGGTGCTGGTGTAGGAAAAACCGTTATCATCATGGAGCTGATCAATAATATTGCAAAGGCATACAGCGGCATGTCCGTATTTGCTGGAGTAGGCGAACGTACACGTGAAGGGAATGATCTTTTGCGAGAAATGATTGAATCAGGTGTTATACGTTACGGTGATAAGTTTCTTAAAAACATGGAACAAGGGGGTTGGGATCTTTCTTTGGTTGACAAAGAGGAATTAATAAAATCACAAGCCACTCTCGTTTTCGGACAAATGAATGAACCTCCTGGAGCACGTGCTAGGGTAGCATTGTCAGGACTTACTCTTGCTGAATACTTCCGTGATGGAGAAGACGAAGCATCTGGAAAGGATATTTTATTTTTCATTGATAATATTTTCCGCTTTACTCAAGCAGGCTCTGAAGTTTCTGCTCTTCTTGGACGTATGCCATCTGCGGTAGGTTATCAACCCACACTTGCAACTGAAATGGGTGTGATGCAAGAACGTATCACCTCAACAAAACGTGGCAGTATCACATCTGTACAGGCCGTTTATGTTCCTGCGGATGACCTTACTGACCCTGCGCCTGCAACCACATTTGCGCACCTTGATGCAACAACTGTACTCAGTAGGAAAATTGCAGAACTCGGTATTTATCCTGCAATTGATCCTCTTGATTCCACATCACGCATCCTTATCCCTGATGTTGTTGGTGACGAACATTACAATACAGCTCAACAAGTTAAATATATACTTCAACGATACAAAGAACTTCAAGACATCATCGCTATTTTGGGAATGGATGAGCTTTCAGACGACGACAAACTCATCGTTCACCGTGCACGAAGAGTTCAAAGATTCTTGTCACAGCCTTTCTTTGTGGCCCAACAATTTACAGGTCTAGAAGGCCAGTTTGTTGGTATTGAAGATACAATCAAAGGATTCCAGATGATTCTGAAAGGTGAAGTTGACGAATATCCCGAAGCAGCCTTCAATCTTGTTGGAACAATTGACCAAGCCATTGAAAAAGGCAAAAAAATGCTTGATGAATCAGTTAAAAAATAGCATATTATGACCCTAAAAGTACTCTCCGCTGAAAAAACAGTATTTACAGGAAACGTAACACTTGTAAGGTTTCCGGGAATTGATGGGTCATTTACTGTGTTAAATAATCATGCCCCCATGGTGGCAAGGCTCAAAGAAGGCACTTTGGTGTTTACACCCGAATCATCTTCTACACAACAGAGCATAGAAATTCCTGGAGGTCTTGCCCGTATTTTGGATAATGAAATTCTCATTTTAACAGGGGCTTAGTTATTTAATTTCGACCTTTTTATGAAGTTTTCACTAATACCATTGATTGCTGCTTGCACATTTCTTGCATTTTGTTCAGCATCATCTAACAAAAACGAACTATCAGAAAACGAAGAGCAATTTACCATAGTTACTATTCAAGAATATGCTTTGCAAGCAGATTCTTGTGTGACAACATGGCAACGCTATCTTCATCAAAAGCCCACAAAACAAAAGGTTGAATTGTTTGGATCAATGGTTGACGTTGATATGGGGGAAATAGAAATGACCAGTAGCGGAAGCGCCAGAACTCACACCGGTACGTTTATCATGAAAAATGGAGTCGCTGAATCTGCTGCAGTATTATTTGACATGGAAAGCTTTAAACTGGCAAAACATCAAGGAAATGGATTGTTTGATGTTAAAAAATATCCAAACTGCGAGTTGAATATTTTCCGATTTGAAAAAAAAGGGAATTCATTGATCGCTATTTCAAGTCTTACAATTCAAGAAAAATCAAAGGATAATGAATTTGAGGTACACATTGTAAAAAGCGAAAAGAATTTTTCAATAAGCGGAACATTTAAAATCAACACGCTTGATTACCCTTTACGTGAGCAAGTTTCAGCCAAAGACATCTACAAAGACGAGATTACTGTTGACTTCTCGTTATTATTTGCACCTCTTTCAGAGAAAAAAGATACCATCAGAAAATCCTAGGACTAATAAACCATCAATTTCAAAACATTCACTGCATTTTGGTCAGAGAGTCGAATCAAATATACTCCAGATTTCAATCCTGTTGTTTCAATACTTGTTACTACCGATTCGATTTGTTGGGAAAACTTCAAAGTTCCATTCATATCAAAAACTTCCATTGTGCAATTTTTGTCTGTATACAGATAAAAACTTTCCCTGCAGGGATTAGGACAAATCATAGTTTGCGATGTTTCTGAAACTGAAATATCATCATGCCCATTTACAATAACGATCCAGTTTTTAACAGTCACTGAATCTTCGGCCATTATAGAGTATACAACCGGAGTATAAAAGTTATTTGGTGTTGAGCCGTTTATCTGGTCTATCCCTCCAACTTTAACTTCTTTAACACCTGTAGAGGTAACAAAAGAAGCTGTCAGGTTGCTCAAATTAGGATTTCCGGGCAATGTTACCTTTACATGAGGATAATCTACAACATCTATTTCACCTCCATGCCCAAAATAATATGATTTAAAATCTGCGCTATCGTTCACCCATGCAGTTGCAAAAGTTCCAGGCCCTTCCCACATGCTAGTATCCGCAACACTGCAAACTCCTCTGACATAAAAATCATATTGTGTTGAATGATTAAGGCCTGTCAAATTCAGGTTGTTGATATTAGACGTACCCGTTTGTCCCGTCCCCTGAGTAAATCCTGATGGACCATACTCTACATCCCATGAAGCAGTAATACCCTGTGGAACCCAACTGACAGTTGCAGAATAAGGACCAATATTAGAACTTGCGAGGGTTTTGGGAGGAGGACATAGAGAATAAACAAATGCACCTATGAGCCAGCTAAAATCTAAATTGTGAAATGATAAATCATTCCATGTGGTCCCATTTGTTGAAATTTTCCCAGCATTCGTATTCAGGGGTGTCCTTGAACCCAATGGATAGTGGTCAACACCTGGATCCTGAATATCAAGTACGACCCAATACAATCCTGGTGGTTGAATTAGAACCGAAGTTTGCAACGGATTATTTTGCTTCCACCCTGACGTAGTATAGGTCATTGGATCTGTTTGACCGACCAAAACCAATGGATTTGTATAATCCCCAGTATAGATTTTTCCTGTAACTACAGCACTATCACCATGATACCACGCAACTTTGGTTATTGAATCTCCAATATGGGCTGAAAGATCAAGGATAATCCCAGCACACCATATTCCTGTTCCATCCAGTCCGATATTTGTATTTGACCCCGCTCCCCACACTCCAGTATAAAGCCAATTCCAACCATATGCTTTGGGGGAACTAGCACCTCCTCCCGTTTCAGAAACGAACTGCGTAATCAAACCAGACTGAGCACTCGTAAACGCGGTGCTAAAAACTAACACCATTAATATACAGTAAACTTTTTTCATGGTTTTAAAGATTATTTCTACAAAAATAGAAACAAATCCAAATAAACCTAATTTTTTTTCGACTAAAAAAAATCTTTGTTGATATTACTTTATTCCTTGAAAAGAAGCTACAAACAAAACAACAACCACAATAGTCGTTTTACTAAACAACTCCAAACTTTCGGGGATTGTCGCTTTTCTCTTCGCTGCAGGCGACTTCCCTGAGGAAAAAAACTACACCCAAAACAATTAACCCAAAAGTTGTTCTAATAAACTTCCCCAAACTTTCGGGGATTGTCGCCTTTCTCTTCGCTGCAGGCGACTTCCCTGAGGGGGGAGCTACAAACAAAACAACAACCACAATAGTCGTTTTACTAAACAACTCCAAACTTTCGGGGATTGTCGCCTTTCTCTTCGCTGCAGGCGACTTTCCAAAAGGAGGAAAACTATAAACAAAAACAATGACACAGAAAAACGACTTACTAAACAACACAATATTTTTCGGGGATTGTCGCCTTTCTCTTCGTTGCAGGCGACTTCCCTGAGGAAAAAAACTACACCCAAAACAATTAACCCAAAAGTTGTTCTAATAAACTTCCCCAAACTTTCGGGGATTGTCGCCTTTCTCTTCGCTGCAGGCGACTTCCCTGAGGAAAAAAACTACACCCAAAACAATTAACCCAAAAGTTGTTCTAATAAACTTCCCCAAACTTTCGGGGATTGTCGCCTTTCTCTTCGCTGCAGGCGACTTCCCTGAGAGGGGAGCTACAAACAAAACAACAAAAACTATGACCCTTCGGGCCATTTGATTAAACATGCGCACATTGAAACAAGTTTCATGTGCGCACATAAAAAAAACCCTTTGCGATGCAAAAGGTTTTTGTTGTTTTGTTTGCGGAGAGGGGGGGATTCGAACCCCCGATACCGTTACCAGTACGACAGTTTAGCAAACTGTTGGTTTCAGCCACTCACCCACCTCTCCTAAAAACTATTTGCAAAGATAAATAAAGTATTCAAATTGACAGCTAATATTTTTACTTTGCAAAGGCTACAGCGCGTGTTTCTCTAATTACAGTAATTTTAATCTGTCCAGGATAAGTCATTTCATCCTGAATTTTTTTAGAAATATCCAAAGAAAGCTGTGTTGTTTCATTGTCTGTAATTTGCTCGGCACCAACAATAACACGCAATTCACGTCCTGCCTGAATCGCATAAGTTTTCAAAACACCAGGATAACCAAGAGCTATTGCTTCTAAATCTTTTAGTCTAGTAATATATGATTCAACTATTTCTCTTCTTGCTCCTGGACGTGCACCTGAAATTGCATCACAAGCCTGAACAATTGGTGCAATAAGAGTTTCCATTTCAATATCCTCATGGTGAGCCCCAATTGCGTTAATTATTTCGGGATGTTCCTTATATTTTTCAGCAAGCTTCATACCTATGAGTGCGTGAGGTGCTTCTGGTTCATTATCTGGAACTTTTCCAATATCATGTAAAATACCTGCTCTTTTTGCAAGTTTTGTATTTAATCCTAATTCTGCTGCCATCACAGCACTCAGTTGCGCGACTTCCCGTGAATGTTGTAGCAAGTTTTGCCCATATGAACTTCTAAATCTCATTTTTCCAATCAAACGAACAAGTTCATGATGCATATTGTGAATACCCAAATCAATAAGGGTTTTCTTTCCAATATCAAGAACCTCTTGTTCGAGCTGCTTTTTAACTTTTCCTACCACTTCTTCTATACGAGCAGGATGAATTCTCCCATCTGCCACAAGTTTCTGCAGTGACAATCTAGCAATTTCTCTTCTTAGTGGATCAAAGCTTGATAAAATAATAGTTTCTGGAGTATCATCAATAATAATTTCCACTCCTGTTGCAGCTTCTAGTGCTCTAATATTTCTCCCTTCCCTGCCGATGATTCTCCCTTTCATTTCATCACTTTCAATAGGAAAAGCCGCCACTGTATTTTCAATAGCATGTTCAGATGCAGTTCTTTGGATGCTTTCAACCACAATTTTTTTGGCTTCCATATTGGCTGTAATCTTTGCCTCCTCAATTGAGTCTCTGATATAGGACATGGCTTCAATCTGAGCATCCGACTTGAGTGATTCAACAAGTTCCTTTTTGGCATCTAAGGCTGAGTAACCTGAAATTTTGCCAAGCTGCTCAATTTGAGATCTATGCATCTTTTCAACTTCAACTTCTTTTTTCGCAAGAGAATCTATCTGCACAGTTAAATTATCCCTCATCTGTTGGGTTTCTTTTTGCTTTCTTTGGGTTTCTTCAAGTCTCTGATTAACAGTAAGTTCTTTTTGCTTAAGCCTGTTTTCTGTCGCCGCAATCATTTTATTACGCTCGTTGACTTGACGATCATGCTCACTTTTTAACTGAAGGAATTTCTCTTTAGCTTCAAGAACTTTGTCTTTTTTTATCATTTCAGCCTCACTAATTGCATCCCTCACAATATGAGCACTTTTCTTTTCCAGATTTTTTCGCAGGATGACCATACCGGTAAAAAACCCAACCGCAATTCCGGCAACTGCTGCAATAATTACAAATGTTTCCATTTTTTCCCGTTTTTTTAGTTTATATTATTCAAACGGAAACAGGGCGGTCTTCAGATCAACAACTCAGGATTACGACAACTGTTCTTGTAATAGGACATCAATTTCAGACAAACGTTTGCCAAAGGAATCATTCATATAATTAAGATTCTTTTCATACTCAATCATTTTGGTTGTGTTGAGTAAAGCAATCATTGCCAAAATATCCTGTCTGTCCTTAAATGCATATTTCCCAGTCAACTCTTTCAGCTGAACATTGATTTGCTCAACAGCAGAACGTACACCGGCTTCTTCGGAAGGCAACACCGACAGCATATACTTGCGTTCAGCAATATAAACTGATATTTTCAACTTTTCGGGTTCCATTCTCTATTCGTTTTTAAAATACGCGATACACTTGTCTATTTCTCTAATATATTCGTTGATCATTAACTTGAGCTTCTTTGTATCTTTCGACCCCTCAATGGTTTCGGAAAGTTCAAGCATTTGTTTATGCTTTGTAATTTCCTCCAGCTGCTGAGTGAGCTGTTTGTTTTCTGAGCGAAAGTTTGCTAGTTGCTCCCTTGTTTCCTGAAGCTCAATCGATAACTGATTTTTCATGTCGATCAGTTGTCTGACTTTATACTCCAGTCCGGCAACCAATAATGAATAATCTTCCATGTCTATCGGCTAAGTTTCAACCTGCAAAATTACGAAAATTTCACCATAATAATGTACTTTTTGTTTTTGTTTTAAATTTAACAGTCCTTAATTTTGAAATTAACTGAGTAATTCATTATTTTTGTATAGATATTCGAACATGAAAAAAATTTACGAAGATCTTCTTTCTTTTCTCTGGCGCACCAGAAAATTTCCACATCCTGCGCGTACTTCTGATGGTCAATCTTTGAAAGTTATACATCCGGGAATCTTGAATAATGACTCAGGGCCTGATTTTTTTGGAGCGCGTGTGGAAATTGGAGATACCGTTTGGGCGGGTAATGTTGAGATTCATGTAAAATCTTCCGATTGGTTAAAACATGGGCACCAAAACAATCCTGCCTATCATTCAGTAATTCTGCATGTTGTTTACGAACATGATATGGAAATCACAAGACAATCGCAGATCATTCCTGTGCTAGAAATGAAAGAGTTTATCAGCCAAAACCTTATTGATACTTATTATGCCTTACTCGCTTCTGCGGCATGGATTCCCTGCAACAACAACCTAAAAGACATTCGAAATATCAGCATAAAACCATGGCTGTCAATTCTTATTGAAGAAAGACTCACTCGAAGAACAACTCAAATCAGGGATCTTTTTGCTGCCAATGCAATGAACTGGGAAGAATCATTTTATCAGTGGTTGGCATCATATATGGGATTTAACCTCAACAATGAAGCATTTCTTATACTTGCCCGCTCTATCCCGTTAAAAATATTGATGAAACACAAAAACAGCAAGTTTCAAGTTGAATCATTATTGTTTGGACAATCTGGTTTACTTTTCAGTGCAATCAATGATGAATATTCAATAAGTCTGAAAAAAGAATATTCATTTCTTGCAAGGAAATACGATCTCACTCCCCTTCAACCAACAGTGTGGAAATTCATGAGAACCCGTCCTGGAAATTTTCCAACAATCCGAATAGCACAATTTGCTGATATTCTTACACGAATAAGCAGTCTTTTAAGTGAAATACTTGGCAATGCAAATTCAGTAGCCATCAGAAAAAATCTAAGCACAGAAGTTTCTCCCTTTTGGCACAACCACTACCAATTTGGAAAACCATTAGAAAAGCAACATCCCAATTCTATTGGGAAACAAGGAATTGATAATTTAATAATTAACGCTGTGGTTCCTTTTATTTATCTCTATGGGAAATTTCATGACAATCAAACTCATTGGGAAAAAGGACTACGGATTCTTAAGCAAATGGAACCTGAAAACAACATTATTATCAGAAATTGGGGTAAATTAAATATTAAGGTAGAAAATGCATCAGAAAGTCAGGCTTTAATTGAATTATACAAAACGTACTGCACACCTAAAAGATGTCTTTCCTGCAGCATAGGTGCAACTCTTTTGCCTGATGTTCACTAAATGAACAATGATCTGTCCATGCAATCAGGGACAGGAAGATTCATCATTTTAAGGATTGTAGGAGCCACATTTGAAAGTCTTCCATCTTTAATCAAAGCGCCTGCACCAGGATGATGGAGCAAACATGGAACTTTATTCAAAGAATGCGCAGTGTTGGGTGTGCCGTCCTCGTTCAAGGCATAATCAGCATTTCCATGGTCTGCAATAATTATTACTGAGTATCCTGCATCAATAGCCTGCGGAACAATTTCAGACACACAGCGATCAACCGTTTCAACAGCTTCGACTATAGCTTGATATACGCCTGTGTGCCCTACCATATCGGCATTTGCGAAGTTAAGGCAAATGAAGTCTGCGGATTGTGCTTTAATTTCGGGAATAATAGCATCTTTCAACTCAACAGCACTCATAGATGGCTTTAGATCATACGTTGCAACTTTAGGCGACTGAATAAGAATGTGTTTTTCTCCGGGAAATGGAGCTTCTCTACCACCAGAGAAAAAGAATGTTACATGAGCATATTTTTCTGTTTCTGCAATTCTAATTTGCTTAAGTCCAGCATTGGAAACAACTTCTCCAAGAGTATTCTCAAGATTTTCATTGTCAAAAAGGACATGAACGCCTTTAAATTTCTCATCATAACGAGTCATGGTCAAATAATGTAAAGGAATAGTAGCCATTTCATGTTCTGGCATATCCTGCTGCGTTAAAACAGTTGTAATTTCGCGAAGCCTGTCTGTACGAAAATTAAAACAAATAATCACATCTCCAGATTCAATAACAGCTTTAGGTTTTCCTTCGTTATCAACGATAACTGAGGGTTCAATAAATTCATCCGTCACCTTACGGTCATAAGAATTCTTAATTGCATCTGTTGCCGAAGTAAAGGGAATTCCCTTTCCTGACACCATCAAGTCGTATCCTTTTTTTACACGCTCCCAACGTTTATCACGATCCATTGTATAGTACCTGCCACACACGCTTGCAATTTGCGCTGTGGTTCCTGAAAGGAACTTCTCAAGGTCTTCAACATATCCAAAACCGCTGTATGGATCAGTATCTCTTCCGTCCATAAGCGCATGAATAAATTGTGAAGAGATGCCAGCCTCTGTACCTAACTGACACAATTTTTTCAAATGCACGATTGAAGAATGAACACCTCCGTCACTTACAAGTCCTAAATAGTGAATTTTCTTATTATTGCTCAGAGCGTAGGCAAATGCATCCTTAAGCTCAGAAATAGATGCGATAGAATTATCCTCAACAGCCTTATTTATCCTTACAAAATCCTGATAAACCACCCTACCTGCCCCAATATTTAGATGCCCCACCTCAGAATTTCCCATCTGACCGTCAGGTAAACCCACATGTTCTCCAGATGCATCTATGGTTGTATAGGACCACTGCGGATTTGTTTTAGCCCCTTTAAAAAAATCAGTGCGAGCATTAAAAATCACATCGGATTTATCGCTTTTACCTTCGCCCCATCCATCAAGTATCATTAACAAAACTTTTTTCATAATCAGTGTATTATTTTATGCTCAGGGATACAGCAATGGCTTAACTTGTGTCATATTTTCTACTTCAAGAAACTTTTTCTTTCCTTTCACAGAATACTGAACTAAAGCATTTCCGGAATACTGAATAGGAGGGTCTGAAATTTCGCCATCAAGATCAACCTCTGGATTTGCTTCTTCGTTAGGCTCTGAATGAAGAATAAGCTGTTTAAAAAGAATCGTTAAAACGTCCCCTTTTTTAATTTTCTTTTCAGCCCAAGGTCTACTATCAGACAAGACTTCCAGCTGAATAAACTTCCTATTTCCCACCCAAACGGCCTCAAATTCAATTTGAGGTATATTTTTGTTTGCCTCAATTTCCAAAATATAATTTGTTCCCGAAGGAGACCTTACTGTTCCTCCTACAAATCTACGAGACTCAAATTTTACACAAGAAAAATCATCGCTTTTATCACAACATGGTGAAACAAAAAAAAGAAAAGCCATTAAATAACTGAACATACTTGTTTTTTTACAAAATTACAAAAAAGCCCTGACTTTAAATATCCCACAGTAATTTTAAATCTACGGGAAACAGTGATGTTTTTATCTAAAAACTCATGAGTTATTATTTTTTTTAACCATGCTACATCTCTTGATATAAGACAAAGAGATGTTTATGGTATACAAATTGCGAAGAGAAAATCTGATTAAAAAAAACTTGTTATATCAAAATAATAAGTATATTTGACAAAAAATCACAATATTATGAAAAAATTATTTACATCCTTGGTGATTATTTTTGCAGTGGTTGCCATTCATGCTCAGACAATTCCAGTTGACCAGCAATTAATTCGCACAAGTGGATTTACCGTTCATGCAGCACATAAATCTGCTATCGCTTCTAACGTATCCTCTGAGAATTTAGCAAAATGTATTGAACATCAAAGAATTGCCGTTTCTCTCTTCAAAGAAGGAAATAAAGATATGGCAATTTATCATTCAATTTATGCAAGAAATCTTGCTTTTGAAGTCATCAAAACCAATGGAATGACTGTCAATCCAAAACTTGAATTCACAACAGAAGAAAGAGCTTTGGATAGTGGGTCCCCTTCAAATGAACAATTGGATTCTACACTGCCTTCAGGAAAATCTTTTACAGACCAAAATTATCTTGATCCTCAGTTGATGGGGATTGATCTTTAATCTTTCCTGTCAAAATACAATCTTTGTCCGCGAACAGAATCGTGTTCGTTAAAATTGCCTGCATTCCAGGCAATTTTGCCATTTATAAAGGTGGTTTCTATAGTTGAACTAAAAACGGTCCCCTCCAGAGGAGACCAAGCACATTTTGAAAAAATATTTTCTTCAGATACCATTTGTGATTGATTCAAGTTAACCAAAACAAGGTCTGCATACCAACCTTCGCGTATAAAACCACGCTTCCGAATCCTGAACAACTTGGAAGGGTTATGACACATTAATCTTACCACATCTTCTACCTGAATAACATTCTGCTTTACCAGCTCCAACATTATCTGAAGAGAGAACTGAATAATGGGTGCTCCCGAAGGACAAGCTGTATATGGATTTGATTTTTCTTCAAGCAGATGAGGTGCATGATCTGTTGCAACAACATCAATTGTCCCATCACGAAGAGCCTTACGTAGAGCATCACGATGGTGTTTCTCTTTAATGGCAGGATTCCACTTGATTTTGGACCCCAAGGCATCATAATCGTCCGAAGAATACCACAAATGATGAACACAAGCCTCCGCAGTAATTCTTTTTTCTTCAATGGGTATATTCTTATCAAACAACATCAGCTCATCTTCGGTTGAAAGATGAAAAACATGCAAACGAGTATTATGTTTTTTTGCAAGCTCAACAGCAGCAGAAGATGATTTGAAGCAGGCTTCCACATTTCTGATGAGATGATGTTTTGTTATGGGAATATTATCTCCGTATTCATTTTGAAATTTTTCGAGATTCTCAGCAATAATAAAATCGTCCTCACAATGAGCAGCAATGATATGCTTTGTTGAAGAAAATATGCGCACTAGAGTATCCATGTTGTTGACGAGCAAATTTCCTGTTGACGAACCAAGAAAAACCTTCAATCCACACACAGAATCTAAGGGCGTTTTGAGTACTTCCTCAGCATTGTCGTTGGAAACACCCATATAAAATGAGTAATTGGCCATTGAGTCTTTACGCGCAAGCTCATATTTCTGTTCAAGTAATTCCAAAGTGAGGGCTGCAGGCTTTGTGTTGGGCATCTCCATAAAAGAAGTAACTCCTCCGGCCACAGCAGCTCTGCTCTCGTGCAAAATATCAGCCTTGTGAGTGAGGCCAGGTTCTCTAAAATGCACCTGATCATCAATTATTCCAGGCAACAAATACAAACCTTCAGCATTGATATACCTAGCGTCACTTTCCGCTCTCAGAAAAGAATTTACAGAAACTGTTCTAATAAATTCATCTTCAATAATAACATCTCCCTTACAAATGCTTCCTTCATTAACGATAAAGACATTTGCAATGTGAATTTTGTTTGACATAAAGCTTAGGATTTCTTATGCCTTTTCTTAATATTGCGAAATCTGAGCCTGATAACTCCAAAGATGGCTTCTTTAAATATACCCTTTGACATTTTTGACTGACCTTCGGTCCTGTCTGTGAAAATAATTGGCACTTCCTTTATTTCAAATCCCAATTTCCATGTTGTATATTTCATCTCAATTTGAAAAGCATAACCGATGAATGAAATTTTTTCAAAATCCATAGCCTCTAGCACTTTGCGTTTGTAACACTTGAAACCAGCAGTGGCATCTTTGACTTTCATTCTAGTAATAAACCGAACATATTTGCTTGCGAAATACGACATTAAAACCCTACTCATGGGCCAATTAACGACGTTCACGCCTTTCACATATCTGGATCCAATAGCCATATCTGCACCCTCATCATGGCAAGCACTCCAAAGTCTTACCAAATCATCTGGATTATGAGAAAAATCGGCATCCATTTCAAAAATATAATTGTACTTATTTTCTAGCGCCCATTCAAAACCCCTGATATAAGCTGTTCCAAGTCCTAGCTTTCCAGAACGTTCAATTATATGTAATTTATCCTGAAACTCAGGAATCAAAGCTTTTACAATATCGGCTGTCCCATCGGGCGAGTTATCATCAATTATAAGCGCATGAAACTCAGGTGTCAATGTAAACACTTTCCGAATAATCTTTTCGATATTTTCCTTTTCCTTGTAGGTAGGAATGATAACAAGACGGTCTGTCACCATAATTTGTTTTTGAAATATTTTTACAAAGATAATGTTTTAAGGGAAACATTACTTTGTTTTTCTGTAATCAATGATGTTTTAATGACTATGATGCTTAATAATGTGTTAATAATATCAATTCGTACACTGTTTTTTATACTAGAAGTTTATTGATTTCTTCAAAAGTTTTTGGATAATTCTCCCGTTAATTGAGGTTCTTAAATGCATTAAACCCCTTATCACTCTGCCTGCATGATAAAAATATTTTAAAAAAACTTGCACCATCATTCATTTGTTTATATCTTTACCCTCATGAATCTATTTTTACGCATTCTGTTACTCCCTTTTTCTTTATTTTATCTCATCGTCGTTATGATGAGAAACAAGTTTTTTTCTGCAGGTATTATTAAAAGCACTTCGTTTAATCTCCCTGTCATTTGCATTGGAAACTTATCTACAGGAGGAACAGGAAAAACTCCCCATACCGGATATATTACAGAGCTTCTTTTAAAATCGGGATACAAGATTGCTATTTTAAGTCGTGGCTATAGGCGTAAAACAAAAGATTTTTTATTGGTTGAACCCACCCACACCTTTCTAGAAGCGGGAGATGAACCTTGTCAGTATAAAAGGCACTTTCCCGGAAACAACGTCATTGTTGCGGTGGATAAAAAAAGACGTAGAGGGATTGAAAAGATCCTCCAGTTATTTCCAGATGTTGATGCAATCATTTTGGATGATGCATACCAACACAGACGTATTAAAGCTGGGCTTAACATTCTACTTACCGACTATTACAGCCCTTTTTTCAAAGATAGGATGTTCCCCCTTGGGGATTTGCGCGAGCCAAGATCAGGAAAAAAAAGGGCTCATGCAATTATCGTTACCAAGTCGCCTCCTGTGATTTCACCACTTACGAGAAGACATACATCAATAAAAATGAAGTTGCATTCTGGACAGACATTGTTTTTCTCGAAAATCATTTATGGGCAAGGAGTGGGTGTTTACAACAACTCATTAATAGCTCCAAAAAAGACTTATTCAACTATTTTTATGCTTACTGGTATCGCCAACCCCTATCCTCTTCGTGAACATCTGAGATCACTTTGTATAAACATGGAAACATACAAGTTTCCTGACCACCATATGTTCACAACATGTGACATTAAAAAACTCATCAAAGATTTTGATTCACATCTTTCAACAAACAAAATTATTGTTACTACAGAAAAGGACATGATCAGGCTTCAATCTCCTAAAATAAGTGCACTTTTATCAGGATATCCCATATATTATATTCCCATTGAGGTGAAACCCGACAAAAATGACAAGGAAAAATTTGATAACTATATTCTAGACTATGTTAAAAAAAATAAAAGAAACAAGTGATTTCATTAAATCACAAATGAAAAACGCACCTGAAATCGGAATTATTCTCGGTTCTGGTCTTGGCAATCTGGGAGAAAACATTGAATCTCCACAATACATTCCATATAACGAAATACCCAATTTCCCTGTTTCAACTGTAAAAGGACATAAAGGGAGATTGATATTTGGCCAGTTTGGTGGAAAAAATGTGGTTGCCCTTCAAGGGCGCTTCCATTTTTATGAAGGCTATGATATGAAAGAAGTTACTTTTCCAATACGAGTTTTCAAGGAACTGGGAATTAAAATGCTGATTTTATCCAATGCTGCAGGCGGCATGAATCCAGAATTCAAAATTGGCGATATTATGGTTATCACTGATCATATCAATCTTTTTCCAACCAATCCTCTGCTAGGACAAAATGATGAAGAAATGGGTGTCAGATTCCCTGACATGAGCGAAGCATACAATCACAGATACATTCATGCAATGGAAAAAATTGCTGCTTCAAACAACATCAGCATCAAAAAGGGAGTATATGTGGGAGTATCCGGTCCTTGTTTTGAAACTCCAGCCGAATACAGAGCATTCAGGATCCTTGGCGGTGATGCTGTAGGGATGTCAACTGTTCCCGAAGTCATTGCAGCACGACACGGAGGCATTCCATGTTTTGCTTGTAGTGTAATCACCGATCTGGGCGGTGGTGAAGTTGCAGAAAAAGTATCTCACGAAGATGTTATCATTGCAGCCAACGCTGCAGAGCCTAAGCTCACGCTTCTGATAAGAAAACTAATTGAAGAAATGTAGACTGTTTTTGCATTCACAATTAACTTTCACAGAAATATTTCTCTAAGGTCACTCTTACAAGTGAACCAATATCTTATTCTATTCTTAACATTGATTTAATACCGAAAAATAGTTTTATGCTATTCATTCAGTATTGAGGGTATCTGCTTCTTTCCAAAAAAAGATAGACCTTTCTATGCCTCTTTTAATTCTCATCCATTTTGGATTATTGTTTAAGGAATAATCCCCAATAAAACCTCCAATCTTTAATAAAAAAAAGGGACCCGAAGGTCCCAATTTTTTTCTGTGTTCAGTACTGATTATTGAACAATCAGCACTTTTTCATAGCTACCATCTTCAGAGATAAGTCTTATACGATATGCTCCTGGTGTAGCATTAGTAAGAGCAACAGGATGTACAGTTCCATGTGTGATGTTTTTCACAATCTCACTGTAAATAATTCTTCCAGTCACATCAAATACTGTTATGTCGTATTCTTTTGAACCCTCTGTCATAAATGATATATTAAACCTTCCGTTATCGGTTGGGTTAGGATAGATTCCAATAAAGGCATTGTTGCCAAGCTCAATGATTGAAACAGTAATACTGATAGATATCTGATACTGATCTTCGCAAACCCCGTTATAAGCAGTCAGGGTAATATTCTTGCTCCCTGAAGTTGCATAAGTATGAATAGGGTTGAAATCAGTGGAGGTATCTCCATCACCAAATGACCATAAGTATGAAGTTGCTCCAGTTGATGTATTGGTAAAGATTGCAGTATAATCATCTACAATGTAGGTGAAGCTAGCAACAGGAATATCGTATACCGTAACCATTGCTGCATCGGTATATTCCTGAGTACAAGATCCACTTTGTACCAGAGCTCTGTATTCCCAAACACCACTGAGTATTGGAGTATCTTCGTATGTTGATACTGTCACTGCCAAATCTTCCCATACGCCTCCATCAACTCTAGCTTGCCACATCAGGATTGATCCAGTAAAGCCACTGACAACCATCATTCCTGTTGATTCACCAAGACAAATTTCATCTTGATTACCATCGATAGATCCGGGCACTGTTGCAGAGGAAACATTTATTGATATTTGATTGGTATATAAAACATCACAGTTTCCATTCTGAACCTCAACCCTGAATGACCATGTACCAGGTGTTACCAAAACCTCTGAATGAGTATCTGAAGTATTGGCAATATCAAGCCATGCACTCATATTCAAACGTTTCTGCCATTTCACAATAGCTCCGGTATAACCAGTCACTGTCATAGCTCCTGTAGATGAGTTTTCACAAATTTCGGTATTCGATCCAGTGAGGAAGCCAGCCACAGTAAGGTCAATCACTGTGATAGCAACTACGTTTGAAGTGTCAACATCACAAACACCACTCTGAACAACAACCGCATATTCCCAAACTCCTATTGATAAAGGAGCATCTTCATAAGTGTCTGTTGTCACAAAGATATCTGTCCATGGTCCACCATCAACACGCACAATCCACTGTACGACATTTCCAGTATAAGCTGAGAGGGTCATCGTTCCTGTTGAGCCACC
>Ga0265295_1003067_pt1 | contig 25039 bp, 17 predicted proteins | sample Munlansysbiofilm_FD_192503 | JGI IMG/M metagenome (GOLD analysis project Ga0265295, IMG submission 192503) | Leachate microbial communities from a municipal landfill in Southern Ontario, Canada - Methane capture system biofilm | ecosystem: Engineered > Solid waste > Landfill > Unclassified ... | reverse complement strand
CTTCACATTGTCTTTTCATCTTTTTTAATATCGATTAAGGTGTTTATTCAGATAAATCCCCTGATTCAGCCATGATTTTGGCATATTTTCGGCAATTTAAGAAATAAACTCCGTATTGAAAACATGTCTTGTCATAACCAAGTTTGTGATACTTTTTGGGGTTGTCACAACCAAGTTTGTTATGTCATTATCCCAGATAAGGTCAAATTGAATATTTTATAAGTTGTTATTCATACTATGATTAAGAAATAAATGATAAACAATATTTAATACTACTTTTTGATATCAGTTCAGAAACTATGATATAGGTGGATAGAATCAAAAGTTTTCCTACCAGCAATCAATTTATTGATGAAACTCTCAAAGACAGGCTGTTCTTTAATATTCTGTTCAATGAAAGTTTTGGCGTCAACTAATGTATTCGAAATCACATCTTCTATTTGCTTTAGATTGGTTACAAATGATTTCTTACTGTCATACTCAAGTTCATCAAGACTATAAAGTATTACAATAGCCATAATTCTTCTGCTTTCCTGGTGATTAAGTAAATCGATAAAATACTTGGAATTATATGACTTTAAAATCCCGTCATCATCAATAGTTCTTATCAATCTAGCAACTTCATGGTAGGTAACAATCATATGTGTTAATAAATTCGTTAACTTATCTTCCCAAAGTTTTGTATGTGTTACTCGTATTTCACTGATTTTTATTGTGGTTGGTTGGAAAAAGAAATTGTATTTACTGTCATGCTTTCCTGTAACATCAATCGCGATTGCATTGCTCTTATGAACTTCAATCTCTTTATCCAACAAGAATTGATGCATCTCATTTGGAACAACAATATCCGAGTATTCTTCGCAGATGAAAATTCTATACCAAACAATCCCGAACAATGAAAAGATTATGTATCTTCTTTTATTGTCAGTATACTCAAATAAAGCATGAGCTCCTTCAACGTAACTAAAGAAGTGTTTGGTGTGATTTTCAAATATTGAATCATGGATAATTTCAACATATATATTTTTTGAATGCCCTAAAACAAAATCTCTGATTCCATCATATCTGGCTATTTTGCTATTTATTGCGTTAACTTTACAATGCCATTCGTACCCTATTTTTGCAATTGTTCTAATTGTAGAATTCGAGAAAAATAACGTTTTATAGCTAATTTGATATAAGTAATGAATCGTTGGGTTAGTCAATGTTCTATACTTTGGTGGAGCGTTCTTAAACCCAGCAACTGTTCCATCGGAAGCTATGATTAATTCATCTTGCACGAATTTTTTTAAATTATAAAACATTTTTGTGAATGAGGGTTTCTTTCTTAAACTTGGTTTCTCATTAACCCATATGTCCATCTTATATGGAACAGGATCTCCATTTCTTCTTGAAGTATACCCCAATTTATTCCTAATAAACGAAAAGTCCATTGCGAACTTTTGCTCATGCAATGTGTTAGTTAAATTATTGCATTTTTTACAAACATTCTTGTTCAGACATTTTGCTGTCGTGATTGCATCGGGAATGATATCAGATATGGTCAATCCTTCTGTTGTGTCACAATATATACATCTTTTATTTTCAGTCATAGTATCACCAACTTTATTACGAAAATATATGTTTCTTTTAAAACCATTCAAGAAAAGAACTTATCCAGAATTCTTTGTAATACATGATATTAGTTGAATTGATTGTTTACGATAGAACACCTACACAAAGTCACTGTGCTTCTATTTTTGTCATATAATTCTTATTTGATTATATTTACTATAATATTGACATTTCAGACAAAATCCATTATTATTAAACTATTCTTTGGTATGAATTTTTACACAAAGATACCTAATGGTGGAGTGGCAGAGTGGCTTATTGCAAGCGACTGAAAATCGCTACGTCCTTTAATGGATGCGTGGGTTCGAATCCCATCTCTATGTATTTTCGGTTTTCATTAACCTATATATATAAACATTTAATAACTCAGCTCATATCAAATTAACACTACCAAAAATAGTGTTTTTTTGTAATCTATCGATTCGAAAGAACAAATTGCTCAATTTGAGTAATGGCAGCTTTTAAAACTTGATAACATATGCAAACAGTTTCCTCTGTGGGAGTAAATCCACTGCTCATTTGTTGAAACGGATGTATATAGTTCCTAAAATATCTTAAAGTAGATGCGAATTTAAATACATCTTCCTTGAATATATCCAACTCATATGTGACATCAATCAAGTCATTTAATGACCAGTTGAAAAGTTTTTTGACTGCGCCATCTTTGTCTTTTGGCGATGATTTAGATTTGTTGTATATCATAGGATTTTTTGTTGCAATTGCCAACAATACCCCCTCTAATAAACTACCCATCGAAATAATAGATGACAGATATGCTTTGCCTTCAATTAATATTTGAAGTTCTTTTACTCTATTTGTTAAAACTGTTGAGATTGCAGTTTCAAAATTCAATTTCGTAATATCTATTTCTCCAAAATCGTATCGCAAAAACTCAATCTCTGAAATTTCTGTAATACTCTTTTTTTCGTGAATTCGCTCAGTTTTATTAAATTTAATAACTCTATCATCTCTTTGTATAATCCATCCATCATAAGAAATGTACTGATTAAAATCGTCAATTAACTGATCCAGGTACGAATACTTCCCAATATATTGATTGGGAGAAAATAAGTTTTCTATACATTTGATGATTTCTGGAGAACCATTAATTATATTCAATTTTTCATCAGTATAATACCATCTTGAAGGAAAACCTTTTCCATATATATCTGAAAATCCTAAATCATTAAAATATTCAACCAATTCTGGACCGGAACGATACTTGCTTTTTTCATTTATTAATTTTCTCAACTCTTTAAGTGTAGCCTCATTCAATCTCATTTTACCCACCACTTCTCAATAGATTTGTCTCGCTACATATGAAGTAATTGTAACTAATTCATGCGATTTCATCATAGTATTTTACCTTCAAGTGACATCTCCAAGTAAGGAATCAATGAGAACTTGATAATTCCATTTATTTTTCTTTGTTGATTATCCGTGATTTCATATTTATTCTTCTTATTAAACATTTTCAACATAAAATCATAATCATTTTCTGGATTAAAATCATTATATTGATTGGGCTTAAAAGCTCCTTCATTTAGTAGATAGTTTAATAGTTTCCTTGTGAAAAATTGCGATTCTAAAGTGATATATTCATTTGCCCTTAGTGCATGATATAACCTAAATAAATCCTCTTTTATGTCAACAATTTCACTTAAATCAGAACGTTCAAACTTTTTTATACAGACACTGCCAATTGGAAAAAGCAGATTTCCATTATACACATTTCGAATTGTAAAAAGAAATCTTAGATTTTCTTTTCCACAGACACAAGAACTTCTCATTTCTTCGTCTTCAATACAGTCTTCCACATCCCATTCTTCAACCGCATCATTCCAGGTGTTATTTACAGAATTATCAATTACAGACTTTAACAACAACTCAGAGTACCTACTCACAAAATCACCTCAATTTGCATTGTTTTTATATCTATTGCCTCTTGCTCCAACTTGCAATTGTTCTCAATCATGTATTTAACTAACTCATTAAAATCAATGTTTGAATTTTTTTGTAATCGCATTTTGTCATTGTGTGTCAAGTTTATCCAATTATCTTTATACTTTTCTAGTGTCGATACATCCATCATATATGGCTTAAATGATAACCCCGTCTTTGATACTAAATCATCAAAAATAAGTAATCCACCTGCATCAATATCACCAAAATGAAAGAATTCTATAGATTTATTATGTTCATTAAGTTTCCTCAAAAGTGCTCTTTTTACACTATTATGGAATCCTGCTAAAAAGATCACAACATAATCGGAATTATCGAATGATACAAAAGTCGTTAAATTTTCTATTGTTAAAACCTTTTTGACTTTAACATTAATAATTTCCAGGTCTAAAAGAGCACTTGAACTAAGTGCCAATTCATGACCAAAATCACTTAAGTCAATCAACTGACTATTAACCTTGATGGTTAATCTACCTTTAATATATGCAAACGTTGGAGTCTTAACTAAATGATACTCAGCTAACAACTCGACATTATCTTCTATATCAGATTCAGAAAATTCTTTAATTATTTTTAAAACTTTATTTTCAATTCTCTCAAACAGTTTCGAATCATTAAATATCTTTTTACTGAAATTACGTTTTAGAGTGTCTTCCTCTAAAAGTGACATTGTTTCTATTGCAGTTATGTATAATTTTAAACTATCTAAACTTTCAAAATAAGATAAAACACTTTGAAAAGATTTTAGCTTTTCAATGATGTTTGATATGAAGTTAAGAATAATGTTGTTGGTGGATTCTAGCGATTCTAGATATTGCAATATTTCAGTTCTTTCTTCTTCGGGATTTTGTCTCTTAAGTAATTTATAAATGCTTGAAACAATATCAACATTTAGGTTAATTGATTCTAATTCTCTATCCTTATTTCTTTTAATAGATACGAAGTCTTGTTTAACCAATGCGTCCAGAATCATGTTAATTTGATCACGAAATAGGTATGACTCTTCTGACCAATAATCTTTAAGAATGGAATGGTTTGATTTTATTGTTATCTTTAAATTCCGTGTTGATCCCTCTTTTGATAATTTGCTATGTTCATATTTATTTAGGAGCTCATTCAAAATCAAAATGTCATACTTCTTCATTTTTGAACACCTCATTATGATCTTTCCAACTATGAACAACTACTGTATGGTTTGATTTGATTAGTCCTAGTGTTGTATCGACATATGGAACTATATTAACAAGTCTTTGTGGAGGAACAGCGATTAGTAATTGAATGTTTAATTCATTATAATATTCCATCATAGCTTCTATACGTGACTCATCCATATTATTGAAAGCCTCATCAAACATAACAACACAAGCAGATGAGCGGTTTTTTCTTGAGGAATCTAGTAACTGCTGAAATGAAGATGCAATGATGACATAAAATGGAGTTTGAGTTTCTCCACCGCTTTTTTCTTTATTAACTTTAGAGAAATAATAAGTTTCATCTTTTCGATTAGTGATTTTGATATCATAATCCATATATTTCCTATAATCAGTGTACTCAGCTATGCGTCTAACTTGTGCTTCGGTTTTATCTTCTGAAGTCAGCGTTTCAAAAAGTGTTTTTAGCAAGATTAGATTCTTTTCACTTAAAGATTCAATGAGTAAGGATTTTGATTCATAATCTTCATAGCTTTGCAATATCGTGTAGTAGTCTTTAAAATTAGGGTTGTTACTTCCTCCAAACGTGAAAGTATAAATCTCTTTCTCAGAACCAAACGGTTTGGTCTTTAATGCTTTATTTAATTGTAAAAATCCATCTTGAGCAGTTTGAATCTTCTCTCTAAGTTTGGATAAGAAGTCTTCTTTAAATGATTTCTCACAAGCAACTAGCGCTAATGCTGCTCGATCTTCAAATTCGATTATGTTTCTTCCTTTAATTTTAAAGAATGTATCCATGTAATCATTAAGGTTGTAAATATTAGGAATCAGCTGTCCGTTATCATATTTTTGTGTATAATCTTTCATTAACTCTAGAATTTTTAATTCTTGAGTGTAAAGATATCTGGACATTACATTACTTTCATTTTGGACTATTTGATTTAGTTTCTCATAGTTATCTTTATGTGAAAGTATCAAAGAATCTTTTTTCTCTTTAATTGGAATTCTATATTTCCCCATATCAGGCAAGGACTCGTATGAATGTTTGATTTCAACTAAGTTGGATTTAAGTTGCTCTATGTTATTTTCAATTCTATTAACAGTTTCTTCAAGAACTCCTATCTTTTTAACTATTTCATCTTTACTATGGTTCAATTGAATTTTTTCTTTTTTCTTTTCCTCAATCAATTCAGCAATTTCAAGCCATGCGTTATCTTTTTTCAATAACATTAATTCATTTTCGATAGTTATCACTTTTAAATCCAAATCATCTTTTTCCTTAAACTGGTTAGGCATATTTAAAAGTTCTCTAATTCGTGATTGCTTCATTAGATGAATCGAGTTATTTAACTCATTAAGTTTTTGAATGCCGAAGTTGATCTCTCGATCTATGTTTTTTTCCTTTAATAGTGCGTTTTCAAGTTGTCTTTCTATTGCTTTTAGCCCAATGAATGGTTTCTCCCAAATTGATTGATTGATCTGTCTTGCAGTGTTGTTTCGATAAGTCATACCAGAAGAGGTAATGGCTTGCGGATGATTTTTAAGCTCATGGATATCATCTACACAAATAACTTTCCCCATAATCATATTAATCGCTTGTCTAGCAAACTCATTCAGACCATTTACCTTGGACGCTAATGAGTTGGTTTCCATGGTGTATCCCTTTAACTTGTTTGTATTGATTAATCCAACTCCATGGATTTTTCTCTTGAATTTATGTTTTTCATAGATTTCCAAAGCTTTGTTAAAGTATTGCGGTTCAACGATTATGTCAAACCGTTGTGTGTTTAAATAACCTTCGATAGCATTTCTCCACTCTTCATTATCTTTCTCAATTTCAAGAAGTTCACAAAGTGGTTTTACTTCAATAAAATCTTTATTAAATTCTAAACAAAGCTCTTCTTTTAGAACTTTGATAAGTAATTCAACATATACATCATATGTAAACCGATTTGATTGAAGATTATTAATTAGGTTAACCACATCAACTTTATCGTTTCTCAGTAGGTCTAGTTCTTTATTCTTATCTGACACCTCGATGATTAAACCATTCTTTTTCTCATCAATCTGTTGATCGAAAGTCTTAATAAGTATTGTCAACTGATCAAAACCGGTAGTACTTAAATGCTCTTTTACTTCAAAATTAAGCCCGATGCGTTTTGATAGTTGTGTTTCCAACTTAATGATTTCTAATAACCTCTTTAGTTTGAATTCTATAGTTTGAAGTTTCTGTTTTTCATCGTTTAATAGCTTATCAAGGGAATCTATTCTTAGTGAAACATCACTTTTATTGAATTCATTTAAACTGGTTTCAACTTGGTGTAAATTAGTTTCAATTTTAGATTTACCATCAATCGCTATATCATGTTCTCGTTTGGTTATGGATAATTGATTAACTTCATCATCAAATGCTTTTTGCACATACTCATAATTAAAATCAACTTTTAAGTAATTCAAAATATCAATATTCGTTTTTGTTTGATTATACTGCTCAGCTAATGTTTCTAATGGAAAAAGAAATTCAAGTTTTTCTTTTTCGATTTTGAGAAGCTTACTAATCTCACGGTAACTATGTATGTTTGTTTGAAGCGATTCAATATCAACGGTATCTTCTGGAAGTAAAAAATCATAGACGAATTGATTCACTTCATTGATTGGATGAAAAGCTAGAGCTTTTGGCAAAAGTTCAAAATACTTGTCATTTGATAAACCTAGTGTACTCTTTATCATATTTTTGATTTCACGTTTAGTTTCAAATGGATTGACAATTCTTCCTTGCGCTTTAACTGCCTGTTTAAACTGACTTAACCCTAATATCTTTTGATCATATATGTAATATTCTTCTATCAATTTCGAGTCTTGTATATGGTAAAAAGTTCCATGATTTTTACGTTGTGAGAAAGGAAGTTCAAAGACAACCCCAATAGTCAGATACTTTTTAGTAAGTTTATCATAGAACTCGAGAGCAATGTGCGAGATAACGTGATCTTGATCTCTTATAAATGCTTTTCCTTCTATACCTGTTTTCCCACGCACATAGGATTCGATTGTTCTTTTTGTGTTGGTATTCGCTGCTTGGTTAAACTTACCTGATGCTCCACTTAAGACAAAGTTTACAGCATCTAATAATGTGGATTTACCATGTCCATTTTCACCAGTAATCAAAGTATTATGCTTTATATCAATCGTATGATTGTCAAAAATATGCCAATTTATGAGTTTAATCTTGGTCATCGTCTTCATCTTCATCACCTCCATTGTTATAAGCGTTTAGTTGTGATTCAAGTTTTGTCATATCATCAATATTTACTACACGCAATAATGATGGATATATCTCAACTCTTGTATCATCGTTTATTAAGTTAGAGGATTGAAAATCAATGAGTGAATAGCTTTTTAGCATTCTCATTGATAACTGTAATTCTGTTTTAGGAATTCTACCTTTAAATAAACTGGTTCTATCTAGTTCTTCTTGAATTTCACCAACTGTGACTAATATTTGATTAAGTTGAGTAGCTTCTTTTGATTTTTTTTGGTATAGAAGTCTCAGGATTAATAGTATGATTGTTTCTGTTCTTTTTAATCTTGTTCTATTTCTATTCGCTTCAGTGCTGAGAGCAACGATTTGATCAGCTTCATAATGTGTCACAGTATAATCCATGAGCAAAAAATAATTATTAAACAGAGTCAAGTGACCAATCGTAAAGAAATAATCTTCTTTGTCTGCTTCTTTTTGTCGAATCAAAAAGTTTTTATCAAGAATTTTATTGCTTATTCTAGAAAATCTATCTTTCTCAGTCTCGGTAAGTTTTTGAAACTGATTAAAAAAGGTCAATCCCACGCTCTGTTTATTTGCCATTTTGCTCACCTCGCTTCATAATTATAAAGTCGTTGTATTCAATCTCATTTTTAACAACTAAATCATCTGTTGCCTTTGTCTGGTAACACATATTCTCATGATGTGCATACAATTGAACAAGTATTAATCGTGTAAGATCTTCACCGTTTAGGAAATCCATATCTGATGCTCTAAACTTAGATTTGGATTGTAAAAGCGCTTTAACATATTCATTGATTGATTTTATACTAAAGCGATTATCTCTAAAAAGTCGATTGCTAACTTCATTGACATATGCTTGATCAATTTCAGGTTGTTTTTGGAGTTCAATATTAGGAACCTGTTCTTTATAGACTCTAGGTTTATACATGGACTCAGTATCAATGGTACCCATTTTATACAGAGCAAATGAATCTTGGTAAATATCATCTTCTTTATAGTGTTTCATAAGTTTTAAGATGCTTTCAATTTTACCAATAACATCAAAGTTATCACTCAATATAAAAGAAAGCTTCGACGTAGAAGATTTAACATACTTAGCATTTTTGATATCAATCATTTGAATCGTTTGTTGTAAAAACTCTATATTATCATAAACGTAATCAATCTGACTAAATAAATATTTTTCTATGTCTTCTTCACTATCCGAAGTGGTCTTTGTCTTTTTATAGTTTTGAATGAGTTGATCCATACCTTCTTTTGATCTAAGCTCATTTAGTTTGATTAAAATCTGGTTTTTATATTTGCTTGGATTATCAGAAAGTTTCAAATTACTAAATGCTTTATTAATAATGTTTTCTTGATAATCATAAAGCAATGTTTTAAGCAGCTTCTCCGCATCCTCATTGTCTTCATTAAGGAGTCTTGTTAAATACTTCTTTATGCTTGAATTTAGACCCCTAAGTCGATTCATTAATGTTTCAGTATTATCATAAATACGCTCTAGCAAAGAAACTCCTTGATTGTAGTCAAATGTTCTTAAAAGGCTATCAATAACATAGATGTAACCAGTATATTCTTTAGGTGTAGAATTACTACTAATATCTTCGAGTGCTTTTAAAATGATTAATGCATTGTCGTCAAACTGGACGATATCGACATAATTCTCTACTTTTTCTTCTATGAGCCAACCGTTTCTTTTGAAAAGATTTAGTTTGCTTAGTGCTTTTTCTCTAGATGTTGATTTGGATATATCATTTCCTTCATCATCAAGCACATTATCAAAGTTTCTTTGACTCATATATTCAGAAAGATAATTAACCAAATCTTCTTTTTCAACAAAGGATGCATTATGACGCTTAAAAAAATCGGAAACAATCATGATTATTTCTGCATGGATTCGTCTATTATCTCCTGAAAAAACTTGGAAAAATTTATAGTCGATAGCCTCAAATATGTTTTTCATAACTGCCTCCTTTTTCAAATTAATTATCATATGTTTTGAATTTGTGTTCCATAGAAACAATATAATAGTCTATTGGTTTAAGGAATCATGAATCCAAGATTCCTTATCCTCTGCTCTTCAACAAAATATACAGCACTTTTAGCTCTAGTAATTGCAACGTATAATTTTCGCAATGTTTGAGAATTCAATTCTTTTAACTTGTTTCTTTTAAAATTTGAATACGTGGTTTTATTTAAAACAACACAAACATTGTCATACGTGCTCCCTTTTGAGTTCCCCCAGTTATCCGAAGTCTTCACTGAATATTTATAGTTTTCCTTATAAAAAAGTTTCACTACACTTGAGTCATTAATCATTACACTGATTTCAGTATCATCTGTGATTTCTCTGATTTCGATGTCATCATCTCTATGCGAACTCATAATAATTCCCAAATTATTCTGGACATATTGACATAAATTGCGACTACAGCGATATGACTTAGATAGTGTCGTATCATCAAAAACATAAAGTCCATTAAATCGCTTTTTGTAGTCGTTATACTGACTATATAAATTTACATTCTTATTGCCATCATTACTTGTGTCAAATGTATGCTGGTAGAAATCGCCATATGCTTCTACAGGAATTCCAACTTCACTAAATTTTAAAACAAAATCAAAATCATAACTCGCAAAATCTTGTACTTCATCGATAAACATGAAATCAAAATACTTGTTAACTCTAGACTTCAAATATAAAAACATGCTATTTTTATTAAGAATTAATCTTGACATACGGAATGAATAATACTCTAAGTTTCCATTTATATAAAAGCGATTAGATCTGCTACTTAGAAATTTATCAACATCACTACTCCTAGTCCTAAAATCGATACCTTTCGATTTTTTCCAATTACTGTAGTAATCAATTTCATTTTCTTGAGGTTTTAAAGCGAAATTATATAAGAAAGTAAAATAAGTATATACTTTTATGTTTTCTGGTATAAACCCAAATTTATCAATAATTGCTTTTTTTAAAATAGACATATTATTATCAGTATACGTTATGACTAAAGCTCTTTTTTCCAGGTTTAGTTTACCTATGATAGAAGTTGTTTTACCGCTTCCTGCTACAGCATGAATTAGTTTTTTATCCATTTAAAAGCATCCTCTATGTATAATGGAACATTTAGATCGATATCACCATTATCTATCATTTTTAATAACCTATATGACGATTCAGACTTATTATTTAACATGAATAAAAGAATATTAGAACTTGAGGTCAAATCAATACTTTCAAGTAACTCTTTATTATAGTTATATAGAGAAACTTCAAATGTATAATTATCTACATTTTTATCGCTAAAAACTTCAATATACTCATCACAAAATTCTTTGTATTTATTAGTTACATTTTTTTGGTAATCCTTATCATTATCAGTTATTATCGCAGTTTTGATACCTAACTTTTTTGCAATGTCCAGATATCTCAAAAAGCTCAATCCGTTAACTGATAGGATTGACACTCCATCACTAAACGATTTTGATGATAAAATTTTCTCGTAAAATTTTTCTAAGAGAATGTATTCTGCGGCACCTTCTATTAAAATTGTTTTTTTCGACAAAATGAACTGAAGAAGGTTAGAGTTTGTTTGTTTGCAAAAGAAATCAGAAGTATCTTCTGGTAATGATGAAAACGATAAAGGTCCATTGTTACCTAGTAAAAATGAGTTTTTTAGATTAAGCCTAGAGAGAATAAGATTGTTGTGTGTAGTAATAATCAACTGATTATCAACTTTACTTAATATCTCATCAATCATTTTCATCATATTATTACTACTAAGATGATTCTCCGGCTCTTCTATAAGTAAAATATCAATTTTGTCTGCTTTTTTCTCTACAGCTAAACTAGTCTTGATTAAGGTTTGTTTTCCTCTTCCTTTGTTGCTGATGTTTATCCCATCATCAAAAATTGCAAGATTATTTTCAAGATCGAACTTTTGCGATTTATTCAAACCGAATGTATACATTTTTTCTTTGTTAAATTCTTCCAAAACATCTTTTTCAAAACCTTGCTTCACAGATTTAAACTCACTTAAATGATTGTTTCTTGTTTTTATATCTGCTTGTAACTTATATACATTTGAGGTGAATTCTCTTATACTTGATTCGGAATCAATTGTGGTGTTATCTATTAAATAATGTTTTATTTTTTTATTGTAAGTGTTATAAGAGATGTCAGCAAAAGTACGAAATTCTATCTTATAGTACTCCGATGGAAAATGACAATTTTGTTTTTCGAGAATTTTTTTGATTTCTTCGCTATATTCATCATTTGGAATTATCAACAGTTTAACACCGTATGCATTAACAGAATCCGTGTTTTTTTTACCTTCATAGTCAAAGTTACCAAAGTCACTTGTGGTAATTTCAATTGAAATAATGGGTAAATCATCATATTTTTTATCACCATCTAAAAAAGTTTCTATTGTTTTTTTATTGAAAATCTCTGATATTCCAAGCGATTCCACTTTATGAATGCTACCACCAAGACACAAGTCTATAGCCTGAAGAATGGTAGATTTCCCTGTTTCATTATCGCCTATTAATACATTGCATTTTTCATTTAAAACAAGTTGAAAATTTTCAAACTTCTTAAAATTAACAATATCTATTTTTTTTATAATTATACCCATTTTGTTCCTCCATTTTAGATTACCCGGTTTGTTAAACTTTTAGACTCTTTAACTTACTTACAACTTCGAATTTCACTTCTGTATCAATTACTTCAAAGTGTTTTCTACCACATAGAATCTTATTACTTTCTCTTTCTCTTAACTCTTCATCTTTTTCTGAACCTTTTGTTTCAGCAACAAAATAGAGTTTATCTTCATCACTTGACTGTATTACAACTATCCAGTCAGGATTATACGTACCAAATGGTGTGTCTACTGTAAATCTCTTTGGAAGTTTTGCGTAAAGCGTCACATCTTCATCTTCTTCAGCGTCAATTGCAAATTGCTTTTCAATCGTCGAGTCAAAAATAACATGATCATATACATTTTTCTCATCAGAAATATCAATGATGTTTTTATCCTTATATCCATAAAGATCAGTATCATCAAAAACATCCTCTTGTACAAAATATTCATCTGATTGATAGTATTTTAGTCCTTTTGACAAGTTAGACTTTTTCACCTGGTTCAATATTGAAGAAACATTCTTTATGAACGACTCCGGATTATCGTAAAATTCAGATAGTCTACCTGATTCTTTTATGACTTCAATAATGGTAGAACGTAATAAGTGTGTCGCATCTTGAAGTCTTCTGATAAAGTCTGGATAAATGATTGTATCAAACTCGTTGATGTCACCAACTGAACCATATCGTGTGGATCCTTCTTGAATGACCCCACCACTTGTAATATTTAGCTTCGTTCTTTCACGTTCAATCTTTTCAGCTATGATTTTAGGCATAACCTTTAATTTATCAATGGCATCTTCTTTAAATTTATCGATGTCCATTTCTACTGAATAAAGGGTTTTACGCTTAATTCTATTCCACATATCTTTAAAAGTATCTGATAAAAATATCTTTTTATTGATACTAACTTTAATTTTTTCATTTGCATTTTTAATTTCAATTTCACGTGACAACTTCTTAATCATTGTTATCACTTTATCTTGAAATACTGCATACTCATCTGGTAGTTTAAATTCATTGTTTTGAACATCACTAAAAAACTTATCTTCAATCTTGCCATTTGATTTTAGATAACCTTTTGCTTTCAGTTGAGCATATATATTTGCTGAGTCTTCTTGAGTAAGGGTAATTTCAACGCCATAAGGTGTTGTAAGTTCCATTCCAGCAAAACTTACTTTCTCAATGATTCCAAATTTGTATCCAGCATCTGATTCAAGTTCTCTTTGTAGACCACTCGCAAAATCTTTATAAGATTCATTTGCAACAACACTCAAAATATTAAACTTGGGTTCATTGACTCGATCACCATCTTGATTAACGCATATACGTAACCCACGACCTATTTTTTGTCTTTTGGTCATGGTATCTTGAGTTTCTACTAATGTACATACTTGAAAAACGTTTGGATTATCCCATCCTTCTTTTAAAGCCGAATGAGAGAATATAAAACGTTTAGGTTCTTCAATACTTAATAGGCGTTCTTTATCACGCATGATGAGTTCATATGTCGATTCATCTGCTGCTGAATCACCTTTTGTATCTTTTGCTCTACCTTTATTATCAACAGAGAAATAGCCGTCATGAATCTTTTCTGGGTCATATGATACGGAGTTGCCATAGGTATCTTTAAGTCGTTTGAAACGACCGTTGATGAGCTTATTAAACTCTTGTTCGAACCAGATACCATATTGACCTTTGAGTTGTTGTCCGCTAGTATCATATACTCTATATTTATCAACTTGGTCAATGAAAAACAAACTTAAAACTTTAATGCCATGCTTTAAGTAAGTTTCTTCTTTTTTTAAATGAAGCTCTATTGTTTCTCTGATTTGAGCACGCTTTATCGCATCTTGATTGACTTCACCAACTGCTTCACCTTTATTCACTGTAACGCCATTGGCAAAATAGATGTATTCAACATCTTCAAATGTTCCAATATCATCAAGGATGTAATTCATTTCTTTATAGTAGTCCACACCACCAGATTTTTCCCATAAATCCTCTCCAATCTTGGCGGTTACTGTTCCTTTGGAAATAGAACCATCGCTTTTCAAAACATTAATCTCCAGTTTTGCAGAAAATCCGTTCTTATCATTAATTGATATTAGTTTTACATAAGGTTTAGCAGTCGTTTCATCACTTTGTAGAGATGATACTTCAATATGCTTAACTAGATTTTCTTGGTAGGCATCGACTGGTGTTAACCGGTACATCAAGTTATACAATTCACGATGCGTTGCTGAATAGCGTAACGTGCATAAGGGATTTAACGATTTAATCGCATCCTTAGCTTTAGGTGTATTATCAACAGACTGTGGTTCATCGATGATTACAATTGGATTTGTACTTGAAATTAAGTCAATTGGCTTATTACCACTCAACTTATCACTTGCACGGTGGATAATATTCGCTTTAGTTTCTTTTTCAGGATCATCAAAACTCTTTCTGAATGCGTCGATATTGATAATCATGATTTCAATATTTGAACTTGTAGCGTATGTTTGGATTTGAGTTAATTTGCTTGAATCATAGACGAAGTAGTTATAAATCTCGTTATCATATTTGAGTTTAAAGTGGTCTTCTGTGATTTGAAAACTCTTATAAACCCCTTCTTTAATGGCAATACTTGGAACAACGATAATAAACTTTGTAAAGCCATATCGTTTATGGAGTTCTAGGATAGTCTTGGTGTATACATATGTTTTACCTGTTCCGGTTTCCATTTCAATGGTAAAGTTTCTACCATTAATATCCGTACTCTTTAAAATGCCATTTTTTTCTTGTATCTTACGGACATTGGCTAATAGTTCAGCATTATCTAGTAGTAGTTTATTCGCATAGCCTAATTCATAAGTTACACCAACACCTTCTGTTCGATATTCAACTAATTCAGTTAATCCTTTACCCTTAGAAATGTCGATGGTAAAAAGCGAGTCTTTTACTTTAGACCCTTCAAATATATTCACAATAGATTCAACAGCATCGGATTGATATTGTTGATCAATAAATTTTAATTTCATCAATATCCCCCCTAGATGCTTTTAACTTCTTCGACACCAAGTTTTTCTAATGTATATGTTGCATTAATTTTGTCATTATCGTTTCTAAATCCAGATTCTTTGAATATCACATTACGTGGCTTTAATTTGCCAATTTCTTTGACATCTTCTAGTGAGATATTGTTATCAAGACAAACAATTAAATAACCCTTAGCAATGCTATACATTGTTTTATCATTAACCTTAATCTCTTCAACAGGCTTATCGAAAACACCATATTTAAGCATGATTTCGTATAAGACATCAAGACTTGTTCTATCTTCTTTTATAACTTCTGTTTGTGAAAAAATAGTGTCTTCGTCAAATTTGATAGTTCCATCCCAAGGAATGATATTCGTAGACTCAAGTTTGAACACTTTAAATCCATTATCAAAAGTTTCTGGATCAACCATGTTATCATCAAGAAGACCAGCTTTGTTTTTCTTATCAATCAAATCTTGTTTGATTTGCTCACCAGCTCTACGGATACGTTCTTTTCCAATTTCACAAATGTTCTTATATCCTGCTTTATAAGCTTCTGAGGACTCATCTGTTAATTCTGGTAACTGGACCATGATAAATTTTCTGTTTCCACCGTCTTCAGCATTGAGTTGCATAACAGCATGGGCTGTTGTTGCAGATCCTGAAAAGAAATCAAGTATAAGGTCGTTGTCATTACATATTGACTGAATTAATTTATTAACAAATATTGTAGGCTTTGGATAATCAAAAAGTTTAGAATCAAATATGTTATTCAGTTCTTTAGTTGCAGATTGATTCATAAACTCATTTTCAACCATTAAACTTCCTAAAAGATTAAAAGTATCTTTTACATCATCCTTATATCGTTTTAATATAAATCCTCTGTCATTTTCACCGTGACTGGCCTTGAAAATCAAGCGTTTTTCTTCAATAAGTTTTAGATATCCTTCGTAGTTAAATCTCCATCTCTTACCTGTCCCTGGTACATCAATTTTCCCAGTATAAGGGTTTACAATTTCCATTACATTCTTTGTTTTTCTTCCATCATCAGTTGCGGTTGGATCACTTACTGTCCATTCCCCTTTAGGATCGTTATCTGGATTAGAATATGAACTAAACGTTTTTTCTTCACCTTTTAGATTGGTGTAATCAATATTTCTTGCATACATCAAACAGTATTCGTGTTGAAAATTAAATCCATTTTTTGCATCATTAGTAGTTGATTTAATTTTTCTTACAATCTCTCCGATAAAATTATTTTCACCAAATATTTCGTCAACCACTTTACGTAAATTATGTGACTCGTTGTCATCAATACTAATGAAAATCGCCCCATCTTGCGATAATAAGTTTTTAGCTAGCATAAGTCTCGAATACATCATATTGAGCCAATCAGTATGAAATCGTCCATTAGTTTCTGGATTTGCCCTTGATGTTTGCTTGGTTTGTTCCTTATAGTTTTGTATATTATCTTTAAAATCGTCTTTATACACAAAATCTCCACCCGTATTGTAAGGAGGATCAATATAAATCATTTTAATTTTTCCATAATATGTTTTTTGAAGTTGTTTCAATACTTCAAGGTTATCACCTTCGATATATAGGTTGCCTGTTGTATCCCAGTTCTTACTATCATCTTTCGAAGGAATCAATGTTCCAGTTGATGGAGATTGTGCTAATTTAATTGTGCTACTTTTACCATTCCAATTGAATTGATATTTTTCTACTCGATCATCAACTTGATCACCTAGGATGACTTTCAATTTATCAAAATCAATCTTGCCTTCTATAACGACATTAGGAAACAATTCCTTGATTTTTTCTACATTGAGTTTCTCTAAATCTAGACTTGTACTTTCTATTTTATTCATTAATCAGTTCCTCCTTCAAATCCGAAATGAATCTGTCAATTTCATGCGTTATATTTTTAATCTTCATATGATAATCCATCTTCTCAGACATCATTGTTGCCTGTTTATAGTTATTATTCAATTCATTCAAAACACTTGTTTCATCCTCAATCTTCTTAATGCTTTGCTTCAAATTCATTGTATTTGGTATTTGTCTTGGAAATAACCCAATCAATTCGATTAACCTTTCTGAATAAACAGTGTCTGTCAGTTTGTCATAAAATTCCTTTAGATTTAACGCCTTGACATTAGATACATTAAGCAAATCTAAGAAATCAAGATGCTTTTCATCTATCACAAAAGCACTTGTAGAATAGACTGATTCAATAACCGACTTATCCTTTGTCAATTTATTAATTCGTTTTGGTGCAAGCGACACTCTTACTTTATCAGCTATTAAATAAACGATTATAAGTGGATTGGGAAATGCTGCATGTAGTTTCTCATTTATTAGTGAAAAATGTTGATCTGTCTTAAGTGAGACCTGAAGAACATATATAGCTTCGTATAAATGCTCATCACTTAAGTAAGATGGTATTCTTATCGTTTGTGCATCTAATACCCCTTCAAGATAAATCGAATTCACTTCTGAATTTAATATTTTTTTATCTTGAGCTGTTGGATTAAGTTGATCAATAATCTCTTTTAATGATATCCGTTGTCTTGTTTTTCCTGATTTTGGAATGTGAAAATACTCTAGAATATCGTTCATTTGACCACCAAGAATGTTACAAGTTCAAAATCATTTAACCCCGTTACCTTGTTATCGAGGATAGTTGACTTACCAAGTCTGAAGAGTGACTTGACACCTTTTTCTTCAATATATCCTTTAATATCAAAAATTGCTTTTTCCAGTAATGATGTGTATTTCTCCATCTTATTACCATTTCTTGTTTCACTGTTAAAATCATTCACGAGTACTTTAATAATCTCATCTTTCCCAGTACAAATCGCTTTATAGATATCGAGGATTTTCTTTGGGTTTGTATTTTTAACTAAAATGCTACCGTCGTTTTTTACATAAACTAGATGGTACGGATATAGTGAGTTTTGTCCTTTGTCTGCATCATTAAAATGCTTTTGCTTTAGACAAAAAACAACTCCTGGATGTGCATCATCTTTAAGTTTATCATTAATGTTTGTTACACCATATATACCTGTAGGATATGACTCTAACAATCCAGGATGTGCTTTAAGATACTTATCTAAGGACATCATGAAATCATCTAAAGTCAAATCAGTAATTGAGATACCGCCTGATAAGTCCTCAAGATCAACGACTTCATCCTGAAGTTGTTTTAGTTGGTCTTTACGATACTTCAAGTTCTTACTTTCAGGATTTAGTAAATCATCTTCGCCGGTTGCTGACAAATCTACCATCATCATGCGATTTCTTACTCGTGATTCAAGATTGATATATTCATCGAGTTCAAGATTTGGCCAGAAATTAACAAGTTGTATATCTTTATTTTCAGACCCAATTCGATCAATACGTCCAAAACGCTGAATGATTCTCACTGGATTCCAATGGATGTCATAGTTAACCAAGTAATCACAATCTTGAAGGTTTTGTCCTTCGGAAATACAATCGGTAGCAATCAAGATGTCTATCTCTTGTTTTACTGCAGTTTTATTTGATTTTGGTGAAAAATGTGCAAGAATTTCTTCAAAATCATTTCTTGCTTTTGGAACATTTGTCTTCGTAGCTTGTGAGCCTGTGACAATACCTGAATAGATACCAAACTCATTTAATAACCAGTTTGATAAATTATCATATAAGTATACGGCTGTATCAGCAAATGCAGTAAACACAATGACTTTCTTATTACCAGAGTTCAAAGGGTGCTTGATTTTATCAGTGATTTGCTCTTTAAGTTTTAGAAGCTTTGCATCATCATCTACTTTTACCTTTGATGAAACCTGAAGTAAGTATTCCAAGGCAACTTTATCTTCTTCTAAATCAGCTTTCAATCTAATAATATCTAAGTCTTTAAGTTTAACTTTAACTTTAGTTCCTAATTCGAGATCATCAACTTCTTCATCATCGATTTCATCATCAATATCAACTTGATAATCTAAACCAACTTCGATTTTTGATAACATTGCATCCATCTTGTCTTTGATGCGTTCAATCGTTAGTTTAAAAGAATGTACACTGCTTTCCAGACGTTTCAAGATATTAACGCGCATCAAATTGACTAGATTTCGTTCGCGGTCTGACTGTTTAAAACTACCTTGCCCACCTTTAACAACTTGTTCGTATAGTTTTTCATATTCATCCATCTTAGATGGCATAACATACAAAAGTGGTGAGTAAATTGGCAGGTTTAACTTTGAAATCAATCCATTGACTTCATTTAACTCTGGGAACTTATGTTTCTGATCAATCTCTGTCTTTATTGATAATGGCTTTAGTCTATTTGGAAAATCACCAATGTCTTTAGTATCGTAGTACTTTTGAATATGCTTTCTACTTCGCGCAATGGTGACTGTGTTTAGTAAATTAAAGAAGCTATAATCCAACATCGGTAACAATGTTTCTGTTGTTTGATCATCTTTTGGAAGCTTCGACCATTCACTAAATCGATATTGGGCAACCCTAAGTGTGTTTTCAATGCTATCAATGTTTAAGTTATCTTTAAATGCATCATCTCTATCTTCTGTGATAAACATGATTTGGTTCTTTAAATCTGCGAGTCGATTATTGACAGGGGTGGCTGAAAGCATCAATACTTTTGTTTTAACACCGCTTTTAATGATCTCTTCCATCAATTTTTGATATCTTGTTTTTTTACCCTTAAGTGCTGGGTTATTTCTAAAATTGTGGGATTCATCAATGACAACCAAGTCATAATTTCCCCAATTCACCTTATTTAAATCAATATCTCCAGAATTCCCGTTTTCTCTAGATAAATCCGTATGATTCAAAACATCATAGTTAAATCGATCATCGACTAGTGGATTCAGTTTTGTATTTTGTTTAAAACCAATCCAATTTCCACGAAGTTTCTTTGGTGCTAACACCAATACTCTTGCATTTCTTAACTCATAGTATTTGATAACAGCTAAAGCTTCAAATGTTTTTCCTAATCCTACTGAGTCAGCAATGATGCATCCATTATACAGTTCCAACTTCTTGATTGCACCGACTGCAGCATCTTGTTGAAAGTTATATAGCATTTGCCATACTTTGGTATTATGAATACCTGTTCTTTCCTTGATTTTGGCCATATCATCCATATTGACCAGTTTCTCATTGAACAGATGATAAAGCGTAACAAAATACACCAATTCTGGTGAATTTTCTTTATATAGATTTGAAATATGTTCAAGAAGCTTATCTTTAACATCAACGACAAGACTTGGGTTATTCCATATAGAATTGTAGAACGTATCATAGTCCTCTATGATATTCTTCTCAGTTAATACTGTATTAAAATCCCATCTTTTTCTGTCGGAGTAACCTAGTCCATCGAGAGAAAAGTTAATGCCATTACCTGAGATTAAATATTCTTTGCCTTGTGGGTTTTTAACGCTAATATTACTTGAAGCAATTATACCAGAACTGATAACTGATTTAACTTCAGCTATACTCTGAATGAATTGATAACATTTACTTGCAACTTGATTTTGATCTAAATTGTTCTTTAGTCCAATTTCAAGTGGAAATTCAGAGACGTTTTTTTCTCTTTGAGTCATTTGAAGTTGAAATTCTTTAACCTCTTTTTGATTAGTCTCCAAACGTTTTATAAATGTCGGTTCATTAAATAGGAATCGGATCTTATCAGATTCGTCTAGTGTTTTTTTAAGTTCATCGTAAGCATAAATCGTAAAAAAAGATGACGATATATCGATCTTTGCTTTTTTTGACGTATGTTCTTTTAAGTACTCGCCTACTGAACCTCGCTTATTTGTATCAAGTACGATTGACATCCCACCACCGCCTATTTAACACTTGTTTACTAGATTATAACATTTTCAGATTAACTTTCCTATATTAAGTAAGATATTCCCTGATTTGTTTACTAATTAATATGTTTAGTAAAATCCATTTTTGGATTTTGAAAAATCTGGTTCCACGCATTTTAAACGTCCCCTCGTACGGTACCCGTCAATGACAATTTTGAATCTATGGGGGGGAGATAATAATAGTATTATATTTGTTTTCTTAAATATTGGCTTGTGTCGAGCATTTATACAGATGGCAATCAATGCTTGAATCAGCAATAAAAACGCCACAGAAAGGCTGTTTAACCTTAATGTAGCGTTGTTTTTATCTTGTGTGGATGTAGACTGTTAAATATTATTATCGAACACTTCCGGCATCTTTATAAGGTGAATTTCATGAATATAAACTTCTTTACTCATATGAGTCTGAATACTTCTTACATATTTGGTAACATCGTTAATATCTTTGAAGGTTCTCATTTCTATTGGTGTTAACTCGGCATGATGATCATCAAATTTAAAAACACTTACTATGAAATTGAACAGTTCTTTTCGATAAGTAATATAGATTAGTTCATGACTTTTCATGCTTTTAAAATCTTCTTTTAATCTACCGATCAGTTTGCCATTGGTAGTTTCATCAGTATAGTTAGATATTAATAAGGCTTTGTAGTACGTAGGAAAGTTTCCATTCATCAAGTTATCTATTTCAATCATCTGATTCAACCTCTTTTCCTACCTCGGGATCAAGAACCCATTCATCTTGTTTCTCATCTAGTCTGCGTTCCATAAGATCTAGCTCATCTTTTCGATCATTGAATGATCTGCCAAACCTAACCACCAATAAATACTTAGCACTATTTAAATCTGGTGGATAATATTTCTTTGTCTTTACTATCTTCTTCTTCGAACGACCATTTTGATCTTCAATTAACGTTTGAATCTCCTCATGTTCAAACCCCATGGCTTTCTTATAGATAGCTCCTATGAGATTATCTTTCATATCGAGCTCACCTTTTGCAAATGCTCTAGCAAATTCAACATGCTTGTTTTTAAGTTTCTGTAATGTCTTTTCAGAAATCCCTAAAACAGTAGCAATCTTCTCTTGGATGATATTTTTAGAAACTAGATCTTCAATCGTTCTTAACTTTTCTTTTAATGTCCCTTGATTTTCCCAGCGTTCGAATGAATCTAAAACCCTTGCCAAAATGGTTGCTCCTTTAGAGGGGGTAAGTCGCTCACCCTTTGCTCACCTCTTAATTATATATTTGACTCCTTTTTTAAGATAGACAACCAGTGGCGACGTTTACACAAAAATCACTTGATATGCAATTGGTTAATTTTCAATGGTATAAATAGTCGCGTTATCACTGATGATATGCTTCATACATCCGTTAACATAGATTATCGGTAATAAATTAAATTAAAAAGCCACAGACCTTTGAAAATCAGGTATATGGCTAAGTTAAATTTAGTTAATTTCATGTATCTACTTATTAGTTAGTGCAACGATCTCTAGATTTTTCCATTTGATGTTACTTATATATAATCTCAGCAGAGCAATTAGAAAGCTTATTTCCAGTTCTATCGCCTTCAACTTTCACAGTCAAACCATTTTCGATTGCATTAAAGATTATGTCTTTATATCTTTCATATTCAAACTCGCAAACCAACTTCTGTATTTTAGAACTTGCAGATGATATCGATTGACCTTCAAGACTTACAACTAGGGTCTTTCTTTCAATAACCTCAGTATTATCTACTGTTAGTTTATATAACTTGCCTGTAAATATGTTATCTAATTTATTCGTCTTTTTGTATTCTTCAACAAAAGCAAATACCTTTTTTTTATATCTACTACTAAACGAGGATTTAATATTCTTTACGTCGTTGTTTTTAATCACTGTGGATGAAAACTCTATTATCGTTTCATCGCTCTCGTCCCCAATACTTGATAGTGAGCTAAGATAATTGACACTAACAAAATTTTCAGATGAAGGATCAATAATTATATTTAAATCCTCTTTATCATCAATAATAGATTTAACTAAATCCATTTTCTCGATCATATTTAATATGGCTTTTCCATTGGAATCTAGGAGTTCTTCATTACCAGTCTCATTATTAAAATCAAAGTTTTGATTTTCGAAAATATCTCCATCATGTAACTCAAAATTGATGTCTTCCTTAGGAATTAGCAATGGTATTATGTAGCTTCCAGTTGTAGTTTGTCCAAACTCTAGTCTACCGTCTAAATTTTGTATTTGGTCCAGTGTTTTTCCTCTGCGATATGGAGTTGCTGTTATATCTTTTAAATTTACATCAGCATAAGAATTTAGATATAATTTTTTTGCATTTTCAAGTAGCTCGTACAATATTGAAGCTGGTATGTTTGAATTTTTGACATTTGGATTAGCATATCGTATATTAACGACATACTTATCGACATTAGCAATGTTATTTATAATCACGTCTTCATTAGTTTGCTGATCAAGAGCTATTTCATAGATTATGGTTTGTATTATATTTTTATAACTTTGGCTTGAGCCTTTCTTCTTAGGTATTAGTAATTGCTTAAAATCCTCGTCATTTTTAGAAAGTAAATAATTGGGACTGTCAAATGAATCATCAATAATAGTCCAATTATTTTCTTTTAAATACCTCATCAGTTTATTTGGAGTTATGGAATCTAAAATATAATCATTAGAATATCCCATATTAGTTTCCTCCTTTTGAGATTAGCCAAGCATCATGCATTTCATTACATTTACTTAAGAAATCCTTTGGGTCCACAACATTTGTAACCGGTATCGATATTCTTTTTGTGGAACCGTTAATTGTTGTATCTTCTTGACTATATTCAAAATAGTACATCCGATGTCTAATTAGTAATTCATTTCCACTTAATTCAGTCCATATACTGCTGTTGGGGTTGACTTCGAGAATAAAAAGACATGTTGCCCTAAATTCATTATCACATAACTTGTTATGAACTACAGAATCTAAATCATAATGTATAAACCCTTGTGATGTGTTTAAATTTTGTGTCGACTTTAATTGTACTAGAAGTTCCCTCTGTTTATCATTATCGCTATAAAAACGTAGCGTGCAATCTGTCCCGTCTAAATCTCTATCAGCATGGTCAAAAAATAAAATACCCTGACTAGCACAAACACTGCGTAGATATGCTTTACTCAAGTCTTCTTGAAATTTGGTTCTTTGTTTATCAAAAAATGTCATATGTCCCCCAATAATTACTAATTGAAAAGGTTTATTATGAATATTTTAACATAATTACTGATATTTCAACGATAATTTCTAACACTTTCAATCCATACTTTCTTTGTAATATATTTCTTGGAACTCCCTATATCTATGAATTCTCTCAGGTTCTGATTCGTTATAGTCGATATTGTTATTAATCGTAGTTTCAAGATAAGGTTCTCTATTCACGATTTCATATCCATGTTCATCCCTCCATTGATTGTGATTGATGCGTTTGA